>Ga0209069_10000587_pt1 | contig 17070 bp, 16 predicted proteins | sample Str013_2_FD_187202 | JGI IMG/M metagenome (GOLD analysis project Ga0209069, IMG submission 187202) | Freshwater sediment microbial communities in response to fracking from Pennsylvania, USA - Straight Creek_MetaG_SC_2013 (SPAdes) (version 2) | ecosystem: Environmental > Aquatic > Freshwater >...
TTATTCAATTGCCTGAAAATTGTGGCCGTCGATAATTTTGTATATTGTTGTTGATTTAAATTCGATACAGCAGAAAGTTGATCAGGAATTAAAAAGTGTTATTGAAACCTTGAGAGAATAGTGGAACTTCTTTAAAGCATGAACAACAACCATCATTGAATAAATTTTTCTTTACACGAATTCACAATAGTAGTTAAGGAGCCAGGAAAAGGCTAAATACCTGCATAATTATCCTTAAAACGTTTCATGAAAAGAGAATTGCGAAATGAAAAAGTTTGCCTGAATTGCGGGACCATAGTAAATGAAAGGTTTTGCCCTTTCTGCGGTCAGGAAAATGTTGTTCTTAAGGAATCATTTGGCCATCTCATCGGTCACTTTTTTAATGACCTGACCCATTATGATTCAAAGCTGTTGATCACGCTTAAAACCTTGATCTTAAGGCCGGGTATTTTGACCAAAGAATACCTCTCTGGCAAACGATTACGTTATTTGCACCCAATCCGATTGTATGTTTTCATTTCTTTCCTGTATTTTCTTTTTGCCCTGAGTATGAATAATTCTGAACACAGGATGGAGGAAGCGATGGTTCAAAAAACTTCTTCTGATACAAAATTACAGGTAATTGATAGTCTGAAAGCAATGCTATCAGCCGGAAATCCCCGTACAGCGAACAATAAAATAAAGGATTCCGTGGTAATAGGTATTATTTCAAAATTAAAAGACGGTTCATTGCAGGGAAAGGCACCGCTGGATTATGTAGTTATCGGGAATATCACCTATCGGGAATTGATTATATATGATTCAATGCAACGTTCATTACCAATAGAAAAAAAAGAAAAAGGCTTAAAGCCCTGGCTTTACCATCGGTGGCTAACGAGCATTGACCATTATGGAAAGGGAGTTATCGTTGAAGTAGGCGGCAAGACAAGCCATTTTGTTCCGAAAATGATGTTTTTTTTGTTGCCATTATTTTCCTTATTGATGAAATTATTTTATGATAAGAAAAAATACTTCTATGTAGATCATTTAATCTTTTCCCTGCATTTTCATTCCGCCGTATTCCTGGTATTTTTGTTAACCGGATTATTGGCATTACTTCCTGTTCCTTTTGCACCGTATTTTATTACAGCCGGGATTTTGTGGGCATCTATATATTTAGTCATTGCTTTACGAAATACCTACCAGCAATCTTTTATAATTGCATTTCTGAAGTCCCTCGCATTGACAGTATGCTATTCGGTTTTCATTTTATTAGGTTATGCGATTGTATCACTGAGTATTTTATTATAATTATTGGGAACTTTCCTACACTTAATTTAAACCAAAATTATATTTACTACATCTATACTACAATACAGCAAAGAGAAAAATATTCCTCTCTGAAAACCCTTTCGTAAGGTGGAAACGTTAATTATTTAAGATAAAGGTGTAATTCAATAGCAAAAGCCATCACGAAACAGCATGATGGCTTTTAATTTTGTTGTAAATTCTATATTAAGCGTTTGCGGTAATGGTTTGGTGCCTCGTAAAAAAATAATAACCGCCAAATAACACAGCGCTGAATAAAATGGTGGAGAGCAATCCGCCATAATAAAAAGGAAGCGCCTGTACATAACTCTGCATCAACCCGGCAAATGACTTGCTTAGTGGAAGATTGGTAGTAATATCAATACCGCCACCTAACCATACCATGAAATTGGATACCAGGTAAAACAAAGTAGGTGCTGTAACCGAATAAGCGGCTACTGATGCCACTGTTTTCTTTTTCATGGTAAAACCCAGCAGGGTAATACCGGCAAACAGTAAATAATTTTCCCATTGTCCCTCATAGAATCCTTTCATGGAAGAATAACCCGCATTGTACAGGACCTGGTACAATACATCTGAAATAAACATGGACAATAAGGGTAATGCGAAGGCCCATCTTTTCTCCTTAAAAATAGCGCCACCAAATAATGCAATGGCGATTTGTGGTGCGAATCCAAGCGGTCTGTTGGGTATTACACGGTAAACAGCGGCTGTTGCCACCAGTGCAATAAGCGTCCAGATATGTGTCTTATTAATTTTCATATTGATTTACTGTTGTTCCAGTCAGCAAAAATAACAGAAAATAACCGGAAAGGATACAAAGTTTTCAACTAGTGGTGGAAAGGTACTGAGGCCCTGTATAATTCGGCATTTGTATTAGCCAATAATGCTATATCAGCACCGGCAATCGCAGTAAAAGCATTGCCCTGCCCCAGTTCCAGAGTTTTATCATTGCTGGTTACCAATATACTTCCATTCAACAGGATGAAAATATCAATTGAATGGGCCTGCGTATGGTAAGATTGTTTTTCGGCCAGTTGTATACAACTCAATTCAAAATCAGGCGCCGGGGTGGGAAATTTTGTTTCTGCCCCATCCACCTTTATCCCTTTAATAAGCTGTGGTATGGTTGGTTCAAACAAAACATGTTTCATTAGTTCGGGAACATCCACGTGTTTGGGCGTAAGTCCACCGCGCAATACATTATCACTGTTGGCCATGATTTCTACATTCTGACCTTCCAGGTAAGCATGCAATACACCGGCGTCCTGGAAAATGGCATCTCCTTTATGCAGGTGCAAAATATTGAACAGGTAGATAGAAAAAATTCCACGGTCAATTTTACCCGGCATATCGTATGTAAGCGAGGCCCTTGCCGCCCAAAAGTCCGGACCTTCTTTTGATAATCTATTTTCCCTGTATAATGGAACGATGCGGTTGAGCAGCGGTTGCAGTATTTCATTCACGCGCTGCTGTTCCATTGTCATCAATAATTCATAGAGTCCTTTGTAACTTTTTTCTTTAAACACAGGAATCATAAAACCAAACTCAGTCACCAGTGAAATGCTGTCGATGAGTTTTGAAGGATGGCTGAACCCATGTAATAACCAGAATTCGCCCAGTGCAAACATCAGTTCAGGCTTGTGGTTATCGTCTTTATAGTTCCGGTTTGCGGCATCCAATGCAGTGCCCGATGCATTCTCTTTGACAAATTCCTTTTCCGCGGATGATTTGGAGGGGTGTACCTGGATGGACAACATGTCTTTTACATCCAGAATTTTCAGCAAATAAGGAAGTCTGCCAAACTGTTGCTGCACTTCTTTCCCCAATACTTCCGGGTGCTGTTGAATGAAGTGATGGAGGGTTTCGCCGTTTTCCAGTACTGCAGGAGCGTTTACATGCGCGCCCAGCCAGTATTCTGCAAATGGCTGCTGTTTGATATTATCCATTCCTAAAAGCCGGGGAATATAATCGAAGCCGCCCCATTGATAATGCTGCAGTTTCCCGTTTAACCTGAAAATATTATTTTTAAGCTCCATCATCTGTTTGTTTCCGGGTTCAAAATAATACAAAAACAGCAAAGCAGTGGCAGGACATCAATTACTGGGCAAACAGGGTGAGGCGCTGGCCGTACAATGGCTGGTGGAAAGGGGATATACCATCCTCCATCAAAACTGGCGATATTCTTATTACGAGATAGATATCATCGCCAGCAAATCAAATGTGCTGCATTTTATTGAGGTAAAGACAAGGCGCAGCAAAAAATACGGGCTGCCTGAAGAAAGTGTGAGTGATAAAAAGATAGAGAATATGATGAATGCTTCGGATGAATACCAGTACAGGAACCCGGGATGGAAAAGAATACAGTATGATGTGATGTCTATCACCATCAGCAACAATATACCCGCGTATTATTTTATTGAAGATGTGTACCTGTAAGAACGAATCAGGGTATTAAAAGGTCCTTTCTTGACTGGTGTTCCAGCATAATGATTTTTTCCACCCACTTATAAGTGGCGGGACAATATTCCACGTTTTGTTTGTATACGTGCATATAATCATTCATGTTCTTTTTGTCGTGGTGTGGAAAGCCGGCACAATCAGCAGGACGAACATCATAAATAGAACACATATTATTTTCCAGGTTGAGAAACTGGCAGGGTTGTTTTACATTCATCCAATCGCCATCGCGTTTGTCTTTGTACAACCACTTTTCTTTGAATGCTTTTGTGGTCATTCCCAGGTGATCGGAGATGCGTTTGATGTCTTTGGCTGTATAAGTAGGCGACATGGTTTTGCAGCAATTGGCGCAGCTGAGACAATCCACTTCTTTCCATGCCTGTTTGTCGGCAACGACAGCTATTTTTAGTATATCTTTCGGTGGGTTTTTTTCTATCTTGGAAAGAAACATACGAAACCTTCTTCTGTTGTGCCGCACTTTCTGTCTGAACGAACGCAGGTTTACCAATTGCATATCAAAAATTATCAGTTGTCGATTTTATTATTCAAATTTGAAGGTCGAAAATAAGCTATTAATCAATTGACCATTATTAATTCTTCATTGGTTCAGACATGTGGGAGCCGTATAAAAAAGGATTTCAAAATTATCTTCAGCTGGAGAAATCACTTTCCGATAATTCGGTGGAGGCATACCTGCGTGATATTGAAAAATTCACCCAGTTCCTGGTAGCCAGCAAAAAACTGGTTTCCCCGGAGCAAATCGTTCTAAAGGATTTGCAGCAATTCATGCAATACATTACGGAGCTGGGTATGACGGCCACTTCGCAGGCAAGAATTATCTCTGGAATACGATCCTTTTACCGTTACTGCCTGCTGGAACAATTGGTGAAAACTGATCCTACGGTATTGTTGGAAGCGCCTAAGCTGAAACGCTCCCTACCCGATGTGCTGAGCTTTGAAGAGATAGAACAGATTATTGCTGAAATTGATTTGAGCAAACCGGAAGGCGGGAGAAACAAGGCCATACTGGAAACCATGTACAGTTGTGGCCTTCGGGTAAGCGAGGTGGTTAACCTCAAAATCTCAAACCTCTACATGGATGTGGGGTTTATCAAAGTAATTGGCAAGGGCGACAAAGAGCGGCTGGTACCCATTGGTAGCAGTGCCATTAAGTATATCAATATTTACCGCAGGGATATTCGGGTACATATTTCCGTGAAGCCTGGCAATGACGATATACTGTTTCTCAACCGGCGGGGCAGCAAACTGAGCAGGGTAATGATTTTTCTTATATTAAAAGAACTGGTGGCTGCTGCGGGTATCAATAAAAATATCTCCCCGCATACTTTTCGTCATTCCTTTGCAACACACTTAATTGAAGGTGGCGCTGATCTGCGCGCGGTACAGGAAATGCTGGGGCATGAAAGCATTACCACTACGGAAATCTATACGCACCTGGACCGTGAATTTTTAAGGACCACGCTTCACCAGTTTCATCCTGCCTTTAAACATTGATCTTTATTGGATAAAAATCTGTGATGACTGGCTCTTTCCATTGCCGGAGACAACCAGGGTATAAATGCCTGTGGCTATTTGTTGTCCGCAGGTAATGGTTGTAATTGGGTTCTTTACCTGGAAGATTTCTTTCTTCTCCAATACCAGTTCTCCGTTGCTATTGAGTAAAGATATTTTATAGTTCCCTTCCGTAGCGCCATTCATCCTGATGGTGATGGGTGTTCCCTTTGTGGCAGGGTTGGGGAAAACGGTTAATACCGGTTTATCAACTGGCTTAACAACTGCTGCTGTGTCTTTTTTAAACAATGATAAAAAGGGTTTACGCTTTTTTGCGACTACGACTACTTCACCCATAAGACCCATTACAGTTTGGTTGATGGTAACATTCGCTTCGACCGCGGGTTGTTTGAATTTTTTATTTTCAATCCTTATTTCCCTTGTTTCAAAACCAACTGAAGAAATTACAAGGTCAAAAGTTTCTTTTCCCTTAATTTTAAGTAAATAATATCCTTTGTCATCTGTTAGTGTACCAGTTTTTGTACCCTTAATAATAATGGTTGCCCCAATCACTGGTTGTTGTTTTTCATCTGTTACCATTCCAATCACAATATATTCCTGATGCCGTGCATCTTTTAAAACCGAGGAAATGCCTCCTAAACGATGTGAAACAGGTCTCTCCGAAGTATCTGAAGGTCCACATGTAATTATTGAACCTTGTTGTGGTGGTTTTGTTTGTGCCTCGGATTTATTGGCCAGCAATAAAAACGTTGCGGCCACATTCATCCAGTATTTCCACCATATCCTTTTTATTTCGGCCGGTGGTATCAATACACGATTCAGTTGATCATTGCGGAATCGTCCGCATGATTTACTGCCTGCATTGGAAATATGGTTGAGTATTTCTTTATCACTCATACTGCTAAAATCAATGACTTCCTTTTGGCAGGCGAGACAAAATTTACCCTGTTGGGTGGATGACATATTGTTCCAGTTCTCGTGGCAGGGTTCCGGTACTTCGAGTTGTATCAGTTTTTTCATAACAAGTAGTTTAAGTAAGGGCCGGGCAGTAAAGCCACCACGGCCCGTTGGTAAATGGAGCTATTTCCTGTTGGCGCCCTCTCCTATTGTTTCCACTTCTTCTTCACCGGGCGTTTTATTTTTAGCGATTGACTGGGCATTCTTCAGCAGTTTCAAAAACTCTGCACGGTATCCTTCCGTATCATCGCCCATGGCATTCTTCGCCAGTTTCCAGGCATTGCCGTATGAAGATTGCTCTTTGAATTCCGAATTGCGCAGCAGCATTCCAAATTCTGCTACCGCAGCGGCGAAACGGAAATTGGTGCTGGTATTGCTGATGGCCACATCTGTTGTTTTTACAGCGTGCTCCAATAATTTGCTGGTATTGCCATCTGGCTGTTTGTACCTGAATTTGATAGTCATCAGTTCATTGCCGGCAATGGAGCTGGTTTTCTTTTCCTTTTGCTGGTACTTAAGCGGATCCACGTTTTCATTAAATTCATTTTCCGCACCGGCGGGGATAATTTCATACAGGGCAGTAACGGTATGCCCGCTACCCAATTCGCCGGCATCTTTTTTATCGTTGTTAAAATCTTCCTTGTTCAATAACCTTTTTTCATAACCAATCAACCGATAGGATTGCACATTGGCGGGGTTGAATTCAACCTGTAGTTTAACGTCTTTTGCGATGGTAAACAGTGTGCCGCCAAATTCGGTTACCAGTACTTTTTTCGCTTCCATAAAATTGTCGATATAGGCATGGTTACCATTTCCCTTGTCAGCGAGCACCTGCATTTTGCTGTCTTTGTAGTTGCCCATTCCATATCCCAGTGCGGTAAGAAAGACGCCACTCTCCCTTTCTTTTGTTACCAATTCATCGAGTGAAGCGTTGCTGCTAACGCCTACATTGAAATCGCCGTCGGTACACAATATGATGCGGTTGTTTCCTTTTTCTATAAAATGCTGCTTAGCGATTTTATAGGCCAGTTGTATACCAGCGCCACCGGCAGTGGAACCACCGGCCTCGAGGTTGTCAATGGCATTTTTAATGGTTGTTTTTTTATCCCCTGTTGTGGACGGCAGTACCAATCCAGCATTGCCTGCATACACCACGATGGCAACATGATCTTTTTCGCGCAATTGGTCGACCAGCAATTTCATAGAGGCTTTTACCAATGGCAGTTTATTGGGTTCATCCATCGAACCGGAAACATCAATCAGGAAAACGAGGTTGCTGGGGGGCAAATCATCTAAGGGAATGTTTTTTCCCTGTAATCCTACCAATACCAGTTTGTGGTTGCTGTTCCATGGGCAGTTACTGATTTCGGTATTGATGGAAAAAGGATCTTCGCCTGTGGGCTGTGGGTATTCGTAATGAAAGTAATTGATCATCTCTTCAATGCGTACGGCGCCTGCGGGCGGCAATTGTCCATCCTGCAAGTACCTGCGTATATTGCTGTAAGCCGCAGCGTCTACATCAATAGAAAATGTAGATAAGGGGTTTTCATTTACAGAAAGAAAACGGTTGTCTGTAATGGCATTGTACTCTTCGGTGTTGAATTCCTTGTCGTCACCCATGTTATTATTGGCAGTCTTTGGTGCATTCCAGAAGGCTTTATTTGTATTCTCCTGAATATTAACACCCCGAACTCTCCCGACGTAACCAGTACTTGGCGGAACGGCTGTTGAACCACGGTATTCATCCATTTTAATAGTGGAGACACTACCGGTAATGTTCTTTTTTCTTTGCGTTGTATACCCGGTAACCACTACTTCTTCCAGCGCATTAGCGGCAGGTTTTAATGAAATCTTAACCGTTTCCTGTCCGTTTACCTTTACCTCCTTTGTTGCAAAGCCGATGGCCATGATTTGTATATGTGCTTTTTCGCTGCTTACGGTTAAACTGAAATCGCCGTTAATATCTGTTTGTGTTGCAGTACTCTTTCCCTTTTCTTTAACGGTTGCACCCGGGAGCGGAACTCCCTTATCATCCAGTACTTTTCCTTTGACAGTAAATGGAGCCGGAGTGTAAAATGAAAACAAGGCAATCGCTGCTGCCAGGCAGCATAATAGTAGGACGCGCATAATAGTAGATTTTGGTATTGGATGCAGCGATAAAAACAATTACATAGGGCTGCAAAAAATTCTTTATTTTGTTGGAGCGATACTAATTATTGGAGTAATTGGTTTTTTTCGCTTTTTATGATCGCTTCATCCCACAACAGCAGGTAACCATTGTCGTTTTTAAAAAACATATCAAACCCCGGAGCAAGCGATAAAGAACTGGCAGATACCTACAGGAAGCAGGGTGATCTGCAGGTGTTGGCCAGCCTGTACCAGCGTTATATGGACCTGGTATATGGTGTTTGTTTGAAATACCTGCAGGACAGTGATGCTTCCAAAGACGCTGTTATGCAAATATTTGAGGAGCTGGTAGAAAAATTGCGAAAGCATGAAGTGGATAATTTTAAGAGCTGGCTGCATACGGTGGCCCGAAATCACTGCCTGATGCAGTTGAGGAGCGGGAAAAACAAGAAAACCGTGGAAATAAGCCCGGATCTTATGCAAAGCAATGAAGAATTGCATCTGAATGGCGAACTGGAGAAAGAATCGGAATTGAAGAAACTGGAGCGTTGTTTGCAAACTTTATCAGCGGAACAAAAGCAAACGGTAGAATTGTTTTATTTGCAACAGAAATGTTACAATGAAATTGTAGAAATGACGGGGCTGGAATGGAACAAAGTGAGGAGCCTGATTCAGAACGGCCGGCGCAATTTGAAAATATGTATGGATAAAAGCAGTGTTGAAGTATGAGCGAAAGCAATAACCATATCAATTATTCACATACCGATATTGAAAAATACTGGAAGGGACAATTGTCTGCTTCCGAGATGCACGCCATGGAAAAAGCGGCATTGGGTGATCCATTCCTTGCTGAAGCCATGGAGGGTTATCAGCCTGTGGCTAAGGAAGATCGGCCCTTTACTGCTGATATGGATGAATTGAAACAACGTCTCACTAACCGGGTATCAGCAACAAAAGTGGTTCCTATCAGGAATAACAACTGGTGGAAAATAGCAGCGGTGGTATTACTGGCGGTGGCGGGTGTTTGGTTGTATACATCGCTGAACGGTCATAGTGGAGAAAAAGAGGTTGCGGATAATTCAAAAGTCAAAAGTCAAAAGTCAAAAAGCCCTGACTTGGATTCCCTGGCATCTGTACAAAAACCTGTTACGCTTTCGGATACCAGTATGGAAGTTGCGGTAACGGAACCAAGGAAAAAGGAATTTACCAAACCACGTGTTTCAACTACATTTAATAAAGTCTACAGGGATTCCGCAGTGGCATTAAATGATAAAGTTCCTGCAGCCGCCCGAAGAAATGAAGGAATAGTTGCCAATAAGGAAAACAATGCTTCGGAAGGCGAGCTGGCAAAAGACCTGAATGTTAAAAAAATTTCTCCCAATGCTGCGCCTGTTGCTTTGGACAAAAATTCCAACCTGGCAAAACCGAACAACGATGAATACAAGGCATTGGACAATCGCGCAAGCTTTGTCAATTCATTTTCAGGAATTGTGGTAGACAGTCTCAATCACCCACTGGAATTTGCAACGGTTAAAATACCGGGACAGCAACTGGGTTCTGTTACCAACAAACAGGGATATTTTTCTTTAAAATCCGCTGATAGTACGCTTAGTGTCTCTGTGGCCTCCGTTGGTTTCAAACCGGCGAATGTGACCCTTAAGACCAATGATGCCCTGGCCAATCGCATAACATTACAACTACAAAGCAATGCTTTAAATGAAGTAGTAGTAATGGGTTATGCTTCTAAGAGAAAGAAAGATTTAAAGGGATCTGTCAAATCTCTTTCTGTAAAAGTATTGGAAACGGAGCCCTCTGTTGGCTGGAAGGAATACAATGATTACCTGGAAAAAAACAAAAAGGTTACGGATGATAACAAGGATATTCATGGTGAAGTGGTAGTATCTTTTGATGTGCTGGAAAAAGGAAGAATGCGCAATTTCAAAATAGAAAAATCTCTCGATGATGACCTTGATGAAGAAGCCATTCGTTTGATAAGAGAGGGGCCAGCCTGGCGACTGCTCAATGGTAAAAAGGCCAGGGCTTCGGTCATTGTTACTTTTTAATACAATGTTCCGCTTATAAAAACAGAATGACCTGTTGCGGTAGTTTACGTTAATTTTGCCGTCTAAATAATTCAACATCATGAAACGTATTTTGCTTGCAACAACCCTTTCAGCTTTTATTCTTTCTGCAAATGCACAACAATTAAGAACGCCGGCACCGAGTCCTACACAATCTATTAAACAGGATTTTGGCCTTGGCTCCATTGAACTCTCCTATTCAAGGCCTTCCATTAAAGGCAGGAAAATAATTGGCGATGTGGTACCTTTTGGGAAAGTATGGCGCACAGGCGCCAATGGGGCCACTACGCTCAGTTTTGGCGATGATGTAACGATTGGCGGCGTTAAGATAGCAGCCGGAAAATATGGTCTGCTCAGTATTCCTGACAAAGACAAATGGACACTGATTATTACCAAACAACTGGATGTAACCAATCCTGCGGCTTACAAACAGGAAAGCGATGTGGTACGGGTGGATGTGGTTCCGATGGCACTGAAGATGCCGGTTGAATCATTTACCATGCAATTTGCGAATGTAAAACCTACCACCTGTGATTTGCAACTGATGTGGGAGAATACAGCGGTTTCCCTGCTCATTACTACTGATATTGATAGCAAGATCACTGCGCAGATTAAATCAATCATGGAGGGTGACAACCGTCCTTATTTCGCTTCAGCGATGTATTATATGGACAATGGCAAGGATTTGAACCAGGCGCTTGCGTGGTTCAATAAAGCGGGTGAACAGGATCCCAAAGCTTATTGGGTTCAATACCAGAAAGCCAATTGCCTGGCAAAACTTGGAAAGAAGGATGAAGCAAAAGCTGTTTCGATGAAATCAATGGAACTGGCGAAGGAAGCAAAGAACGATGATTATGTAGTATTGAATGAAAAGCTGCTGGCTACGCTGAAATAAGCAGCTGTAAAATAAAAGCATTTCACGGCAACCACTAAAGGTTGCCGTTTTTTATTGGTTCACGAATTGCAGGTTAATCCAACAACTTACAGGTGACTTAGTATTGGTATAAATGGCATTGATTTTTGAAGGCCTTTCAAAACCAGTTAGTTATACCCGTTTTGCAAGTCTTACCTACTTTACCATACCGTTAAAAGCTTCATTACCAGCACATTGGTTATACGATGTGCTATTTCTTAGCCACTTATGGCAATCCCTGTATACAGGATGAATACAGGATCAATACAGGATGGACACAGGATGGGTGAAGCTAAAACATGCCTTAAAAGGTAGGACAGCATTATTAATCCCTCGGTAAGTCTAGAGGGAAATCAACCGTGAATTATTTTATACAGCTGTTTTCCTGGCCGGAACAACTGCCTGCAGGATAAGTGCGAGTACCACAACTCCCAGTGCACCAATGGCATTGAGCCAGAGAAAGCCTATGGAGGATTTCCAGAATAGCATTATTATACAAACTTCAATTATTACCGCGCTGATGAATACGGCGTTTCCTTTTATGTGTTTGAGGTAAAACGCAACAAGGAACACGCCTAAAATTACGCCATAAAACAGGGAGCCCAATATATTCACCGCTTCAATGAGGCTTCCCATATTGGTAGCAAACATGGCCACGATGATAGAGAATATACCCCATGCAAAACTGTACCAGCGTGAAGTGGAATAATCCACTCTTTCGGTGCAATCCTTTTTAATAAATTTTTTATGGATATCGACCACGGTACAGGAGGCAAGTGAATTCAACGCCGCTGCAATACTGCCCCATGCAGCAAGGAATATAACGGCTATCAATAGCCCAACCAACCCCTTTGGCAGGTAATCGACTACAAAACGCAGGAAGATATAATTGGTATCCTTGGTATCGCCGGCGACGCCCGCCTTTTTGGAGATGGATACAAAATTATCGCGGAGCTTCTCAGTTTCCTTATTGATAGAAACCAACTGTGCTTCGGAGGTCCTGGTATCCTGGTTACTTTTATAATCATTTACCCATTTATTCACCACCAGTTTCTTTTGCCGGGAAAGGCCCTCATATTTTACCTGCATGTTTTTTAAAGAATCACCGTAGGCAGATTTGCTTACTTTATTTACCTGCACCTGGTTAAAAAACAAAGGCGCCTGGTTAAACTGGTAGAAGGCAAATACCAGGGTACCTATTAAAAGAATGGAGAATTGCATGGGTACCTTTACCAGTCCATTTAAGAGCAACCCTATCCTGCTTTCAGTTATACTTTTCGCGGTAAGGTACCTGCCTACCTGGCTTTGATCGGTCCCGAAATAGGAGAGCTGTAAGAAAAATCCACCTATAATACCGCTCCATATATTATACTTGTCGTCCCAGTTGAACCCTTTATTGTTTACGCCGGAGGTAATTACATTCAGTTTACCCAGTTTACCGCTCACCTTCAATGCATCAATAAAACCGATGCCCGGTGGCAACAGGTGCACCACCATATAGGCAGCGATAAACATGCCTGCAAATATGATAACCATTTGGAATTGCTGGGTATAGGCCACCGCTTTGGCGCCGCCGCTTACGGTATAGATAATCAGCAATCCGCCCATGAAAATATTGGTCCAGTAAATATTCCACCCCAATAGGGAAGAAAGAATGATTGCCGGGGCATAAATACTGATACCGGTAGAAACACCTCTTTGCAAAAGGAATAAGAAGGAAGTTAATGTTCGTGTTTTTACATCAAACCTGTTTTCCAGGTATTCGTAGGCGGTATACACTTTCAACCTGTGAAATAATGGAACAAAGGTTACGCACAAGAGCACCATAGCTATGGGCAGCCCAAAATAGTATTGCACGAAGCGCATTCCATCGGTATATGCCTGTCCGGGTGCTGAAAGAAAAGTAACGGCACTGGCCTGGGTTCCCATTATACTCAACAGGATCAGGTACCATGGCATGGAGCGATTGCTGAGAAAATAGCCATCCAGGTTTTTACTGGTACGGCTTTTATACAATCCATAGGCAATGATGGTGGAAAGCGTTACAGCCAGTACTATCCAATCGAGTGTACTCATGCAAAATAGTTGGTGAACATTTTAAACAGGATAATCAATACTACCAAAAATGCAATCACCATTACATACCATGTCTTCCATGAGCCCAGCAAGGGCGGCTTTTCTTCCTGCATTTTTTTCATATAGCAATTATTAACGGTTCAATTTATTTCCTGTTTCCCCCACTGCCCATTCCTGCGGCCAATAACCCGATTACCAATCCAATCAATAAACCAATGTGAACCTTCTTTATAAAAAAGCCGAGGATTAATCCCAGTACGATTGCCAACACCCATCCAATATCCCGTCTGGTCTGTGAAGAATTCGCCATGTTGTTAAAATCCTTTTTTATGATTCAGTGCAATAATATTGGCCAGTAAGCGGTATGCCCCTGGTACGCCTGCGGGCAACTCGCGGAAAAACACCAGTCCGGTATACACAAAGTTTCCTTTGCCAAATTTGGTAGTAATCAAACTTCCCTCATCATCATTTTCCCCGGGGTCGTGCATGGCGAATATGGTTTCATAGTGGCTGTCCCAGTTACTGGCATGATAAATACTCCTTTCCTGTACCCAGCCATCAAAATCTTTGTCCGTGATTTTGTTGGGATAATTTAGAATAGGGTGGGTGGGTTGCAGAATTCTTACGGTTGCTTTTTCATCTGTAATCCTGTTTCGGGATATATCAAATGGATAAGGAGATATCCTGGCGCGTACGGGGCCGATCTGGCTTGAGGTATTATACTGAACGATTAGGTTGCCGCCATTCTCCACGTAATTCATGAGTATATCATATTTGCCCGACAAATATTCGTTGGTATTGTAGGCACGCACGCCGGTAATGACTGCATCCAGTGTTTTTAATTTTGATTCTGTAATATCCTGCTGATCCAAATACACTACTTCATATCCCATCGCCAGCAGCGCATCGGGAACATTATCGCCCGCACCTTTAATATACCCAATCCTTTTGCCTTCTACTTTTATTTCATCATTTACAATTCTTGCTTTTGACTGAAACAGGTAATGGACCGTGGGTATATGGTCGTAATTGATGAGGCGGAGATAATTACTGAAATTGCCATTATATTTTTTATTGGATAATGCGATAGAAACTGTAAGGCTTGTATCCTTCTTCCCTTTTAGAATGGAATCAATTGAAAAAACCATAGTTTGGGTAACACTCACCCTCGGGTTGATATTTATTTTAACCATTTTCATGGAGGACCCGCTATTAAAGATAATAGACGCATCCCCACTGGCAGCAGCTTGCTGCACTTCATAGTCCACCGCTATTTGTGGCTTCTGTTTTGGGATGGTATTGGTGAGCACTACCGCAGGAGAAATTTTTACCAGTAAAGCTGGTACCGTTATCACTGGCTGGTAGATTTCACCTCTGACAGGATCAGTAAATTTATACTGTAAGGGGATATTCATACCGATATAAGTTGTATCCACCATTGCGGCTAGTTTTACATCGGCATCCATATTTTGAGGTAACCCTATTTTATTCTGATCGTTTACTGTATAACTTCCTTCTCCCATTTGTTCTTTTAACCAATAGGGCTGGTCCTCCAGCGGTGGTCTTGTTACCAGCCTGGTTAGCTGAACTGATCTCACCTGGTTGTACGGAAGAGAATCGGATAATACGAAACTTGTATCTCCGTATAATATTTTCACTTTTTTTACCGGGACTTTGCTTCGGTTGATGACATTGAAGGATACGCGCAATGAATCACCTTCCACAGCCAGTTGTTTGTTGGCTACGGCTTCCACAAACAACCCTAGACACGCCTTTATCATTTCAGTAACCTCATCCAGTTTGCGTATCACCCAGTAGGAGTTGTTGATATTAAACGCGAGATAGTTCTTTAAGGCTTCTAAACGGGCAATACTTTTATCCGGTTGCTGCATATCAAACTGCTGGATGATCTTTTGAATATCGTCGCTTACTTTTTCATTGCCTGTCCTTGTCCATGAAAGGTCCACAGCATCCATAATATCATTGACAGGCGCATCTCCGGCGATATTGGTAAAATATTCGATGGAGAGACCGCGTGATTTGGGAACACCGAATCCCTGGCTCTTGTGCTGGCTGCGACTGTCGGCTGCTATTTCCCCATAACTTTTACCCAGTAAGGCATTGAAAGCGCCCACATCAATTTTCAACTGGTTTTCACTGGTGGTATTTGTGTTGCCGAAATTGAAGGTGTTCCACATCACCCTTTTCGCCTGCCAAACTTTTACGCCTTTTGAAAATTGTTCAGGAAAACGATTGGGGTCTGCAGCAGCATAGAAAGCTTCACGTGCCAGTATCGCTGAAGCGGCATGATGACCATGACCCGCACGCGCGTCTTCCGGGAAGCGGGTAATAATTACGTCAGGCTGAAATTTCCTGATTACCCAAACTACATCGGCAAGGATTTTTTCCTTGTTCCATATTCTGAATGTTTCATCCGATGTTTTTGAAAAGCCAAAATCAAATGCAGTAGAGAAAAACTGTTCCGCACCATCAATACGACGAGCGGCCAGCAATTCCTGGGTACGTATTAAACCAAGGTTAATACCCTGTTCGTTGCCAATCAGGTTTTGTCCGCCATCTCCCCTGGTTAGTGACAGGTAACCGGTACGCAACAATCTTTCTTTGGACAGGTAGGCCATTAAACGTGTATTCTCGTCATCGGGATGCGCCCCGATATACAAAACACTTCCCAGGACATTTAATTTTTTTAAACCCAATGCCACCATAGTTCTTTTCTGGCGCTCAGACCTGTCGATGGTACTTTTTACCTGTGTTACTTTTATCTTTTTCATTGTATTTGGTTAATGGTTCATTATTCATGGAAAAAACCATGAGCCATGAACTATGAACAATTTATCCGTTAAATACTTTCTTTAAAGAAATGTTGCGTCTTTTTGCAACTGCAATGGGCTCACGTAAAGTAGCCAGTGCCTTAAAGGTTGCTTTTACCACGTTATGCGGATTAGCAGATCCTAAATTTTTAGCCAGTACGTCGGTAATACCCGCAGCTTCTAAAACGGCTCTCATACTGCCTCCGGCAATTACACCAGTACCATGTGCGGCCGGTTTAATGTACACTTTAGCAGCACCTTCTTTACTTAACTGGTCGTGCGGAATAGTGCCATGCATAATAGGAACCCTGATCAGGTTCTTTTTTGCATCTTCAATACCTTTAGTAATGGCTTCCTGCACTTCTTTGGCTTTACCCAAACCATGGCCCACCACCCCAATGCGGCAAAATCCATTGGGGGTTATTTAGCGCTCTTGCTCGAAGACCTCTATGTTGGCCCGTCTCAATCCGCAGATGACCTTTATCTATGTCTCCGGCGCAGGCACGGACAGTTCCGAGCGGGGGCGAATTATGTGGGCGAGGGTCAAGGGCAAAACCGAAAACGCTATCCTGCGTCTTCCTTTCAAGGCTGCCTACGTCTTTCGCCCCGGCGTCATTCAGCCGTTGCACGGAGCCCGCTCCAAGACTGCCTGGTATCGCTTGGCATACGTCCTCATGGGTCCCCTGCTCTCCACGCTCCGTCGCGCCTTTCCCAGCCTGATTCTGACCACCGAGCAAATCGGCCGGGCGATGCTGGCGATTGCGAGAAATGGCGCCCCCAAGCG
>Ga0209069_10000588_pt1 | contig 17051 bp, 15 predicted proteins | sample Str013_2_FD_187202 | JGI IMG/M metagenome (GOLD analysis project Ga0209069, IMG submission 187202) | Freshwater sediment microbial communities in response to fracking from Pennsylvania, USA - Straight Creek_MetaG_SC_2013 (SPAdes) (version 2) | ecosystem: Environmental > Aquatic > Freshwater >...
ATCCAATAAAGTTTCCCTACTTTGTTTGCAATACAATCCCTATGAAACTCATTGCAAATAATTTATATCATATCTACAACCAGGGCAACAACCAGGAAAAAATATTTTATTCTAACGAGCATTATCTCATTTTTGTACAACTGATTAAAAAATTCATCTCTCCTCATTGTAATATCCTTTCCTATTGCCTGATGCCCAATCATTTTCATTTCCTTGTGTATACCACTGGTGAATCTGCAAAAAAGATTAAAATTGGTAATTTGTATCCCTATCAACTATCAAATGGTTTTAGGTTATTGCAAAGCGTCTATGCCCAAATTATCAATAAAGAAAGAGGAAGGAGTGGTTCATTATTCCGACAGAAGGCAAAAGCAAAGAATGTAAGTGAAGGAGAAAATAGTTATTCCTTTACAGCTTTTCATTACATACATCAGAATCCAGTGAAAACGGGGCTGGTGCTACAATTGGAAGATTGGCCCTATTCTTCTTATAAGGAATATTTTTTTCAAATCCCTGACCTTGTGAATGACTTTGAACTGGCGAAAGAATTACTGGGAATCGATATAAAAAACATTAGTAAAAAATCATTACCACCTCTCGATCCTAATAAAATTAAATACATCTTTTGATCACGATCGGTTACGGTCGGTACCCGAAGGGTCAGACCGTAATGTTATAGCCGGATTAAAGAACCATGGTCTGACGCTTCGCGTACTAACTAGGTTCTGCTAACCCTGGTCTGACCCTTCGGGTACCGACCATGGTCATTTTCTCTCCAACCGCATTTGTTTCAGTTCCTCAATCGTTGGCCTTAAGCGGTGCCTTGATTTATTAAATACCATCATTCCTTTATCCAGCCCCTTGCGGATTTCCTTTTGCTGTTCCAAAGGCATCTTGTAAATGGTCTGGCATTCTATTGTACAACAACCATCATATTGCTGAGCGCACTCCTCACATTGGATAAACAATAAATGGCAGCCATCATTCCTGCAATTGGTATGCGTATCGGCGGGCTTACCGCATTGGTGACATTTCGCAATTATATCCCCGGTAATTCTCTCCCCCAGCCTGTCGTCAAAAACAAAGTTTTTACCGATGAACTTACTATCCAGTGCTTCACTTTTTACCTGTTGTGCATAATTGATAATTCCACCTTCCAGGTGAAAAACATTTTTAAATCCGTTGTGGAGCATAAAAGCGCTTGCCTTTTCACATCGAATACCACCGGTGCAATACATAATGATATTCTTGTCCTTTTTGTCCTTCAACATATTTACCGCCATTGGCAATTGCTCACGGAAAGTATCGCTGGGCACTTCAATCGCATTTTCAAAATGACCTACCTCATATTCGTAATGGTTGCGCATGTCTACCACAATCGTATCATTTTCATTCAGCAGGGCATTCATCTGTTCCGCATTTACATACTTTCCCTTGTTTTCCATGCTGAATGCAGGATCATCGATTCCATCGGCTACTATCTTCTCACGGACTTTTATTTTCAATACCCAGAAAGATTTACCATCATCATCTACGGCAATATTTAACCGCAAGCCATTCAATGGTTCCATGGAGTACAGGTAACTTTTCAGTGTTTCGAAATTATCTGATGGAACACTTATCTGAGCGTTAATGCCTTCCTGCGCCACATAAATGCGGCCAAACACATTTAATGCATTCAGCGACCTGTACAAGTCATCCCTGAAACAAGCAGGTTCAAGTATTGGAAAATAGTGGTAAAAGGAAATAGTAATGCGCGGAGTTGTTTCCTGATATAGACGTTCTTTTAGCTCCCTGTTGGAGATGCGATTGTGTAATACTGCCATTTTTTGAAATTTTAAGGACGTATGCCTGACGAACAAAATTTCTTAACAGCGCAAAGATAAAATTTTACCGTTTCCCTGTCAAATGATTATTATCAATTACCTCACCTGGATATTTCCACCCAGCAACCCCCCAAATCCTATTCTTACGCCAAACTGCCCCTTATTGCCATTCAGGTAAGAGCCCACAAAATCAACTCTAATTATTTTCAATATATTTTCAACACCTGCAAATACTTCCGCATAATTATTTTTGTTGTTTACCCAAAATGCATTGGAGCCAGCCACGAGATGCCAGTTCAACTTCTTAAACAGTGGGATTTTATTGGTCAGAAATCCATTGAAGTGGTGTTCTAAATGTCCAACGGCATAAAAAGCAGCCGTGGTGCTGTTCTCATAATAGGGTGCCACCTGGAAACTGTTCAGGTAAGGACTGGCCGCCAGTAGCTGGTTACCATTAAAATGCTGGTAATCCTGTATAAAAACTTTTTTACTATTAATAAATCCACCGATACTGAACCTGTATTTCAGCAACCCGCGTAATTTAAAATTCATATCGTCCCATACACTAAACTTCCATTTATCAAAATCCACATCACTGCCCAATATATTCTCCAATCCCTTGGAATAATTGAACGAAAACGTGGGATACTTGGAACCAATGGGCATTTTGCCTCTCGGAAACTGGATAAACTGTTGCCCCGGTTGAAACTGGATACCTACGGAAACAATTACTGCCTGGTGCCTTGTAAATTGGCTGTCGATTTTTTCAAAGGGATAATTGAGCGTAAATGATTTATTGTTGAATTTGATAATAGAATAATCCGTTGTATTTTCTACTGGTAAGCGGTCCTCATACAAAACATCTCCAGTTATCCGCAGCCCATTGTCAAAACGCCTTGCATAAGCAATGTCCCCAAAATAGTTTTCATACAGCTTCATATAATTTTCCTTTTCCAGCAGCGTATATACGCTGTTCATCAACGGGGTTATCGGGTTCTCTTTATTGAATTGACTGATTCGTTTGCCTCCCGACAGGGTCCAACTGCTCCTGTTTGATGTACCCCCGTCCTGGTCCCAGGTAAAGGTTCGTTTAAACAAATTAACCGAGGCCCAGGCATTCAGGTGCGTATTATTGAATCCATACCTGATATGCGGCGTAAAACTCAGTTGCTGTCTTTTCTTTCCAATGGTGGTCCTGAAACTTGCTTCCAGGTTCATGGCAATACCTTCTACCGTATTATACTGCAGGTTTTTGAGTACCGGCTGCCATGAGTAGGAAAAGGGCTTTTTCTGGTTAAAATTAGAGCGGTTAAACCCATCCCAGAAAACCTTTCCAATAGTAACATGACCCTGTCGTTTACGCATGGAGTCAATACGACTCTTCGACCACATTGAATCCCGCTGCGTTTGAAAAATACTGTCCTTTATTTTATAGTTCTTCGCTTCCTCCACCTCCAGTTGAACCGGGCGAATAGAATCCCAGTAAGCTTTTGATTTTTTATTTACCGCAGTATCATAAGCCACGATTACATTATTGAAGTACTTTTTTGAAAATTGCGGGTTGGGATCGTATTTATTGTACACGTTTAAAAAATTACCGGTAGCGTCGATACCCAATAAATTAAAAGTAAAATATACTACCTGGTCCTTGGTTTGCCAGATATCCTTATTGATGGGCACATGTATTTGTTTGATGCGCATCGTATCCAGTATCTCCAGTTGCGATTCCTTGGTCAGGGTTAGTTCGAGACTATGGATGCGCCAGTCGCCTTCCGTGATATTGATGGTGCCGGCAAACAATGGTTCATACTTCCTTCTGGGCGTTACCCTTATCTGGTTGATTTCTTTACCGTCCTCAAAAAACGAACCGAGGTATTTGTATTTATAATAATTGAGCGCTCCATCTGCAATAGGGGAAACAAAACCACGTGGGTTCAATTGGGAAGTAAATACATTTACATTGTTGTTATAGAAATTAATAAAGGTCGGAAAGTTGAATCCATATCCGTTTGATCCGCTTTCTCTTCCAGATAACACTTCCAATTTTACCTTTTCCGGTTTCTTAAATGCAATTTTAGTAAGTGATTCCGATAAATAAATAATACCTCTTCCAATGGAATCCACGCCCATGTCCTTTCTGTCCTCATCAGGTATTTTCTGTCCAAATATCCGCTTGGGGAGTTTGCGCGTTTTAATCAATGTCTTTATATAGGCTTCACAGGTAAAAGAATCCATGGGCGCTACATAATCCTTCTTTTTCTTAATGGTGTTGCGGATTATTTCATAAGCTGGGTCCTCCCCGCCCACTTTCACAATCACTTCCTTCATTTCAGTTCGCTGCAGCGTTAAGGTGAAATTTAATTTGGCCGGATCGCTATTAACTGAAATCTTTTTTTCAACGCGTGTATAGCCTACATACTGGCAGATAATAGTATACTCCCCAGGTTCCAGTTCCAGGAAGTAATTACCCTGGTTATTGGCGGTTGTTCCACGGGTGGTGGCTTTTACAAATACGGATGCGTATGGAAGCGGGTTGCCCTTTTCATCACTAACGGTGCCGGACAACCTCCCCGCTAAAGAAGCATAAGAAAGAAGTGGCAATAAAAAAAGGAGTAAATATCTTCTCATTTGATTCGGTAGTTTGGGCCCGGCAATAGTATTCTATGGCATCATCGTTGCGTCGCACAGTTCAACAGTAATACAGGTGGCGGCAATAAGCGTTCAACGAAAATAGTTCCTAAAAGTTACAGGCAACTACTCCAAACGGAAGATTGAGGGTTTTTTAACACCCGATTGAGATCATTATCCTTAGAAGAGTTCAATAAAGTGAATTCAATTTGCCTTCCTGAAATAACTCGCACTCAGCGAAGCAAATCCCGCTACCAATGCGCCTACCAGCGCAGTAACCAGTATCATTATAAAAGTAGAACCACCAAATGGCAATACCGCAGCAATTCTATGCGAAAGCACATGCTCGTTCCTGCTGTCAATCCAGATAGCGAGGCCACCCCATAATAAAAACAAAGCGGCAAATCCTGTTAAAAATGATTTGAGCGGTGGCTGTGGAATAAATATCGCAACCACAAAGGCTGCTATGGCAATCGTCCACCAGGGCAGGTAAAGACAGGCAACAAATGACAGCAATGCAGTAAGTAATATTGAGATAATGAATTTCATTTCTACTATTTAAATTGTATAATGCAATATTGATGGATTTATTAAAACGACTAACCTTTCGAGAATACCATTTTAAACTTTACACGCTTGTCTGCCATCTCCTCTTTCTTCATTACCCACAATGGATAATATTTCCCAGCCGCCCAGTAATCAATAAACGTATCATAATACTTACTTCCGGGGTTACCATTTTGTCCGCCGGGATAAACACCGTAGGCTTCCGTCTTGGGGGTAAGTGATACCACCATTCTCCAACTGGGGCCGTGGTCACTCTTGGATGCATTGACCATATGCGTTCCACCGCCGATGGGTAAGTGTAAACGACTCAATCCTGTCAATTTGGTTAAATGACTTACATGTGTATCCTTAAATTTCCACCATTCCAGTTTCCCTTCTGCTTCTGCCTTTTTTAAAACCGGCACAGCCTGCTTCAATGCTGTTAAAATATCATCTTTTAATGTTTCTTTCTCCGGCGTATTGATATCATCCACAAATTTCAGCGCCGGGTTTCTTATCAAAGCCTCTGCAAGTGTGCTTTCATAAGGAAAATAATCTGCCTTTACCTGCTCCAGTTCGTCGCCCAGGATTACTTCTTTCAGGCTATCCCAAACCACGTTAAACACAGTAATTCCTTTTTCTGCTGTATCCCCATTCAGGTTCCAGGTCGTAAGCATGTCCCAGTATTTTTTCTCATCATCGCTCAGCACCTGCCCGTCTATATTATTTATCAAGACAGGTCTAGCCATTTCCGCAAACGAATTGTAATTATTTGTCTGCATATCCATCATATCCTCCGGCGTAATATCCGCCATCTTGTTCAGCTTCTTATTGATGGTCCATCCCCGGTAATTCGGAAATGAACCTCCTATATAATATGGATAAGAAGTATCAACCGGTAATTGATTGGCGCTGCTTACAAATCCGCGATCGGGATTAATCATATGCGGGTTCTCCGATTGCGGTATCATACCCTGCCACATATAACTGCTATCTGTACCCGGCATTACAAAATCACCCTGGCGTTTCCATTTGGCAGGAAATTCTCCCTGGCACCACAGGGCGATATCGCCATTCTTGGCAGCAAACACACAGTTCTGACCAGGCGTATGTAAATTCTTTATCGCTTCCAGGTAGTCATTGTAGTTTTTAGCTTTGTCGAGCAACTGGAACATCTTCATCTCATTACTGGGGTCATGCGCCTTCCAGCGCACAGCATAACATTTTCCATCATTCGCACGGCCCTTATAATTTTCATCAAATAGTACGGGTCCGAAAACGGTATAGGCAACCGTATCTATAAATTCCGGTTTGTCTTTTATTTTGATGTGTTCATACCTGAACTCAGTTGGCTTCCATGCTCCGTTAAACATATAAGATGAATGCGAAGCGTCTTTAAAAGTGATTTGATAATAATCACGTACATCCCTTCCTGCATTGGTAACTCCAAACGCGCAACTATCGTTAAACCCAATAATTACACCCGGTGCCGATGGAAAAGAAACCCCATAGGCATTAAAATTGGGTGTTTGCAATTGTATTTCGTACCATAGTGATGGCAGGTTCAGTCCAAGATGGGGATCATTGCATAATATGGGATAACCACTTCTCGTTTTCTTGCCACTTACGGCCCAGTTATTACTACCGTTCTCTTTGTTGGGCTTTTGTGGTTCTGCAGGTACAGAACTGGTATCTTTTTTATATAAGAAATACAATGAGTCAGCGCTGGCGGGAGCCTTTACCTGTATACCGGGCTTATCGAACAATGTTCCTTTGGATATAATCGGGTCCAGTGAATCCGGCCGTATGGGGTTCAGCAATTCAAAATCAACCTGCGACAATGCATTCCTGGCAGCCGTAAATTCAAAGTCGCTTTCAGCACCCGACAAATCATAGGCCATATACTTTATAAATAACGCCGTTTTAATATTGGTCCATTCCTCCGGTTCATATCCCAGCAGTTTAAATTCCAATGGCAACTGGCTCTTGTTTAGCGAATGTATATAAGCGTTTACACCCGCTGTATAGGCGTCACACATCATTTTGGTACCGGGATCTGCTTCCAGTAAGGTAAGTTCCTTTTCCGCCGCGTAGCGCATACCCAGGCGCCTGAAATACCGATCCACCTTGTTCAGCACATCCAGTGTACCGTTTTTATCACCCATTACTTCACTCAACCTTCCTTCTGCAGCCAGTGTTTCAAATTCCATTTGCCACAACCTGAACTTGGCGTGGATATATCCCTGTATAAAAAAGGCGTCCTCGTCGCTATCTGCAAATACATGCGGAACCAGCCTGTCATCAAAGTAAACTTCCGAATGCCCTTTCAGGTTGGGGAAACTCAGTTCCTCACTGTAATTAATATTCGCCGGCTCAGCATTCTGCCAAACCCCATGCTGTGGACTGAGCAATTGGCCAAGCGGCGCTTTTAATATCCAGTTTGTATTGAGGAGAATAATGAGAAAGAAGCTAACAACAACGGATATTGACAAAGGGATAATTCTCATGCAGGCAATTTATAATGGGTTAAACTATGTCCGAATTTAACTTTTTTTTATTTGTATACCAGTTACCCTGGTAAATTAATTAAACTGCCAGGTTTCTTCACGCCTATAAAAATTACTCTATCTCCCCGCCATACCCCATATGGGCCATTACCACAAAATTGTATTGTTTTTAACTGTAACCCGCACCAATTTTGTATCGTCAAAGTTTATTAGGCGGTTTAAGGGGGCAATACCATTAAACCAATCATTCTAAATACAGTCAAAGAATTGAATCAGTTGTTATGAAAAAGACAGTTACATACAATCACAAAAAGGAGAAGCTGGTGCTGGGGGTTTTATTCGTTACCTTAATCATCATAAGTTTAATATAACGGCCGACACACACTATACTTTCCGTACTTGGTATGGATACCTAAACTCCGCAAGCGGGGTTTATTTGTTAAAATGCTCTTTCACATACAGATTTCATTCAATAAGTACCACATAGCGGTATCATGGTAACAGGGTAATTTCTGACCCTGAGTTAAAACAACAATCAACTGTAAATCCAATGGAATGTACTACAATAAAGGGTTTCATTGAATTAAACCGTACTACTACAAAACGGTATTACCACATCATTGTATTGTTTGCCAGTCATTTTCAATTCATCTTTACAGCAGCAAAACAATAAACAATGAAAACAATGAGATTAATAATACCCGTTAACCTTGTTAAAGTGAACGCACTCCTTGGAGTAATGTTGCTGCTATTACTGATCTATTCAATGTTAAAATAATAAAATATTAATCCTGCGGGAGCCCTTTGAAAATAACAGTAACTGTGCTGCCTCTTCTCAATCATTATAATCCGTGCTTAGAAATATAAAAGGTAGTTGACATTTCTTCCCGCATTAATTCCGATACTCCAAAAAGAAGATAATAGTTTTAGAGGTTGTTAATCCGAGTCTCACCCAGCCGGCTCTCTCTGAGCCGGCTTTTTATTTTCTTCAAATCCCCCTACTTCAAAAAAGAAAGCGCTGACCTAATTCCAGGCACACGAAAAAACAGGTTGATTCTTACAACCAAACCCTTCTTTCCATCATTCTACCAACCTCATCCCCACCTCCAAAAATCTTACTGAATTATCTTGCTAAAATTTTTACCAAATCCGTCATTTTGTCGGAAAAAACTACAGCTATGCTTTTCCTTTTACTAAGGATTAGCTGAGGTATAGTCAAACCAGTACTAAGAAATAATACAAATTTTTGCTTTTTATGCCATTTTTCTGCCGGTTTGACAGTGGTATAATAATAAAATTGAATATAAACATATTTTAATGTCTGTTGGCACTTCCCTTCATTTATACAAGTAGCCCTGTATGTAGGATAACATAACCTCCAATTCTTTTTTTTAAGAATCAACTTTCACCGCAGCATCTAAGACAATTATTATGCAGCCGGTTTCCTTTTCATCTATAGAAATGATCTGAAGTAAAAAAGTCAAGCTGGATTGGTTCCTGCCAAGTCCTTTGTCTTCCGGTTGAACATCTCCTCTTACAGCAAACAAAAATAATTTGGCCATTCCTTTTTTATTTTTCGTAACTTATCTAGTGAATCTCGCTCTTTCCCTCATGCTATAAAATCAATATTATGAAACAGATCAGTCTGCCGATCTTGGTCGTTCTGCTGTTTCCCTGGTTGGCCTGCAACAACCAAACTGCAAACGATGCTGCCACTAAAGTCGCCAATGCTCCCAGCCCTACCTCTACCGCAGAAATGATTATTCCCCCCTCCAAAGACACTGTACTGGCCAGCGGACGCAAAAATATTTACCTCTTCGGTCGCCGCAACCTACCTGGATTTTACATTGAGCGTTCCGTATTTCCGGCAGGATACAAAGGCATGCCGCATGTGCACAACAGCGATTTGTACGTGACCATCATCAACGGTTCCGCCCACATGGTATTCGGTAAACAATTCGACACCACCGCCGGTCACCATTACGGCCCTGGAAGTTTTATGATTATTAAAAAGGATCAACCGCACTACGAATGGTTCACCGAAAGCTGTACCATGCAGATAGAAGGCATTGGTCCGCAGGAAACTTTCTATTTGAGCGATTCAACAAAAGGTAAATAACAGTCAATTAAAGAAGCTGAATCAATCGATCCAGTTCTTCCCTGCTGTTGAACGCATGCAATACAATCCGCAACCGTTCACTTCCTTTGGGAACGGTAGGATACAGTATGGCCCTTACATCCAGGTTATGTTGCTGGCAGGTGTCGGCACAAGCCTTCGCATCGTCATTTCCGGGAATCACCACCACTTGTATGGGTGTATTCCCTTTTAATTTCTGGTGAGATATATTTGCCCGCTGGAAATTGTCTATCAGCCAGGATAAATGTTTACGCTCCGCCCAAAGCGCCGGGAAAACTTCGTAAGCCGTTCTGATCGCAATCACACTAGCCTCCGGCAATGCGGTTGTATATATAAATGGCCTTGAAAAATTGATAAGATAATTCCGCAGCAATTCAGAACTCAGTACAATAGCGCCATGACAACCACAGGCCTTTCCAAATGTATGCACACGCGCAAAGCATTTTTCTTCCAAATGCAATTCCTGCACCAACCCCTCTCCTTTTTCTCCCACCACCCCTGTTGCATGGGCCTCATCTACTATCAGTAAGGCATCATATTTTTCACACAAAGCACTTATTTCATTCAACGGCGCCATATCTCCATCCATAGAAAATACAGATTCCGTTACCACAAACAACTGATGGATACTACCGGTATGCGACTGTTTCAGTTTTTTTTCCAAGTCTTCCAAATCATTGTGCAGAAAAGAAAAAGCCTGTGCAAAGCTCAACCGGATTCCATCCCGTATGGAAGCATGCGATAAATAATCATACAATACCATATCCCCCCTCCTGGGCACGGCGCTTAGTAATCCCAGATTGGCGTCATAACCACTGTTAAACATCAATCCTGCTTCTGCCCTATGAAATTTGGCAACAAATCTTTCCGTCTCTTCTATCAGAATATAATTACCCGCCAGCAAACGCGAACCGGTACTGCCACTGCGCAATTCATCAGATGAATGATGCAATAAATTATTGGTTACAATCCCCAGGTAATCGTTGGAACAAAAATCAATGCTTTCACCCGGTAATTTCAACTGCCGGTACGCATTCAGTTGGATGCGTTCATCCAGTTTCTGCTGTAAAAAATCTTGTTTCAAAAGGTTTGTATTTGGTCCACAAAGAACGCAACAAATTTTTGCAATGAACAAATCAGGTTACTTTAAATTTGCCCACATGGATACCAGCCAGGATGTAAAAAATATATTGGGACTTCAATTGCCCAGCGACCCCCGCTGGGTGGACCTGGCAGGTATTTCGCTGGAAGCTATTTTAACCGATCACGCCTATTGCGAGCAAAAAGCTGCCACCACCTGCATTTCACTTATTCAAAAACATTCAGATAAAGAAAAACTGGTAAAAGAACTCGCACCTGTTGTGACAGAAGAGTGGGGTCATTTCAGGCTGGTCATCGCAGAACTGCACAAAAGAAAATTATCACTCGGCAAACAAAGAAAAGATGAATATGTAAACAAACTGCTCCTCTTCCAGAGAAAAGGAGGCGATTACAACGAACGCTTCCTTGACCAGTTGCTTACAATGGCCCTGATTGAAGCCAGGAGCTGCGAACGTTTTAAAAGACTGAGTGAAGGGTTAAACGATGAATACATGCGCAATTTCTACAGGCGTTTCATGGAAAGCGAAGCGGGGCATTACACACTATTTATTGAATTGGCCGAAACCTATATTGACAGGGAAAAAGTACGGCTGCGCTGGAACGAATGGCTGGAATACGAAGCCGGCATCATGAAAGAATTGGAAATACGCGGCGATCGCATTCATTAAAAGAACCTTATTTCTACTAAAAGAAATCACCCCCTTTTTACATCGCCGGTTAGGCTAAATAATTTACCTTCCGCCCATAATTCTATCGCAATATGAAAAGAAGAACATTTATACAAAACACATCCCTGGCTGCAGCAAGCATTGCTATTATTCCATCCGGTAATTTAATGTCAAACGAAGACAAAAAAGCAAGGCTTGCATTCATTGGCGTTGGGCTCAGGGGTCAGAACCACCTCGACAATGCGCTGCGCAGGGCCGATGTGGAAGTAGTGGCCATCTGTGATGTAGACGACAGAATGCTGGGTATGGCTACTGATATTATAAAAAAATCGGGCAAGACAATGCCGCAAATCTTTAAAGGCGACCCCTATGCCTACCGTAAGCTCCTCGAATTGAAAAATATAGATGGGGTTATCATCGCTACACCATGGGAATGGCATTGCCCGATGGTTCTGGACAGCCTCCAGGCTGGCATTAAATACATTGGCACCGAAGTAATACTGGGCATCACACTCGATGACCACTGGAAAGTTGTACACGAAGCTGAAAAACAAAAGGCACATGTAACCATGCTGGAAAATGTTTGCTACCGCAGGGATGTGATGGCAGTGATGAATATGGTGCGGCAGGGCGTATTTGGAGAACTCATTCACCTGCAGGCAGGTTACCAGCACGATTTACGCGGCGTGAAATTTAATAACGGCATTGATCCTTATGACAGCGGTGCTGAATTTGGTGACAAAGGGTTTTCAGAAGCAAAATGGCGCACCCTGCATTCAGTACACCGCAATGGCGACCTCTATCCCACACATGGTATTGGTCCCGTGGCACAAATGATTGACATCAACCGTGGTAACCGGTTTGTATCATTGAATTCCTTCTCCACAAAGACAAGGGGTCTTCATGAATACATTATAAAAAAAGGCGGAGAGAGCCATCCAAACACAAAGGTGAATTTTAAGCTGGGCGATATCGTTACCACACATATCAATTGTGTAAACGGAGAAACAATTTTATTGGAACACGATACCAACCTGCCTCGTCCATACTCACTGGGCTTCCGCGTACAGGGGACAAAGGGATTGTGGATGGATGTAAACCATTCTATTTATATCGAAGACAAGGCCGCCAAACCGCACCAATGGGACGATGCCAAAGAATGGCTGGATAAATACGACCACCCATTATGGGCAAGATGGAGCAAGGAAACAGAAAACGCCGGGCATGGTGGAATGGATTTCTTCGTATTGCATGGTTTTGTAGAAGCCATTAAAAGACATACGGCCACTCCGATGGATGTTTATGACGCGGCAGCATGGAGCGCCATCACCCCATTAAGTGAAATGAGTATTGAAATGGGTAACCAGACAGTTGACTTCCCTGATTTCACCAGCGGACAATGGATGTACCGGAAAAATAATTTCGCATTGAATGATGAGTATTAATCAAATCGAAAGATTGTCTATTTACCAGGGGTTATGAACGAAACCATTATTCAGAAAGCAGCGGCGCAATTTGGAAAAGGAATCGCTACCATCAGTTCCCTGGGAGAAGGATTGATCCACCGAACCTATAAAGTAACTTATCCAGGTGGCAGCCCGGTTGTGTTGCAATGTATCAACCAGGCTACTTTCAAACAACCGGAGAATATCATCAATAATTACAGGCTGCTGGAAACCTACCTGGAATCTGTTCATAATAAGACCATCCCATCGCTTTGTAAAACACATACCGGCAAATATTACTGGATAGACCCCGAAGAAAACTTTTGGAGGGCCACAGCCTTTATCAATAACTCTTATGCCCCTTCTTTGCCAAAGAATGAAGAAGATGTATATACAGCAGCAAAATGTTTTGCTTCCTTTACGCAGTCATTAACCGGGTTAGCGGCAGAAAAACTCGAAGTCATCATTCCACGCTTTCATGATCTGGCCTTCAGGTACAAACAATTTGAAGAAGCCATACAAGCAGCACATATCAGCCGTTTGCTGAAAGCCACACATGTTATTTCCGAATTGAGAAACAGGCTTCACCTGGTTGATTTCTATACCAGGGTGGAAAAAAATAACATCGATTTCCCTGTTCGCATTATGCACCATGATTGTAAGATCAGCAATATACTATTTGATAAAACGAGCAATAAAGTATTGTGCCCGGTGGATTTGGATACGGTAATGCCGGGTAAATATTTTTCAGATATCGGTGATATGATTCGTACCATGGCCTGTACCGAACAGGAGAACAGTACGGCCTGGGAAAACATTTCAGTAAAACCAGGATTCTATACTGCCATCATCAGGGGTTACAAGGACGGAATGGGAGAAAACCTGACCGAAGCGGAGAAGAAAAATATCCATCAACCCGGTTTATTGCTCACCTACATGCAAAGCTTGCGGTTTGTTACCGATTTTTTGAACAATGATATTTATTACAAAACCACCTACCACGAACAAAACCTCAATCGTGCCCTCAATCAATTGATTTTTCTGGAACAATTAGAAAATTTTACAGCTGTCTCATAAATTTGTTCACACACTAAACCGAGTTACCTGTATTGAAATAGGTAATCTCTTCCGAAAGATCAAGAAAGGGGAACCGATCCTGCAACTCTTTTGCCTTTACGGCATGCGCAGCAAGAAATTGCCGGTGGGCATTGGTATTGGGCTGAAAAGGGCGGTGCTTTCTTGCGATAGCTATTTTCTTAATCTCCTCCATTATTTGCTGTGATGGTTCATCTATACAATACTGTGCAAATTTCTCCAGCACAAATTCGGTGGCCGGGTAATTGGGATGCACCATGTCCACATCATAAAATCGGTAGTCACGCAATACATCAATTACCAGTTCATATGCCGGGAAATAATAAAGCTTGTCAAATTTATTCACCAGGTGATGGACTACTTCTATCAATCTTGCCTTACTCCTGTTGTTTTCCACTACCCCATCGCGTATATGCCGTACAGGGCTAACCGTAAATATGATTTTCAGCCTTGGATTGAAATGAAACAACTGGTGGATGCAATTATCCATTTCCGAATTGATTTCTTCAATGTTCATCATGTGCTTACGAAAGGTTTGCGCAGGCGCCCGGTGGCAGTTGGCCACAGGCATATTGGTGGCGGTTAACCGGTAAGAAAAAGAAGAACCCAGTGTAATAATAATCCAGTCAGCGGTTTTCAAAAACTGGTGCGCATTTGTCTGTGAGTCGTTAATTGCAGTAAGCGCCTCTTCCTTTTGCATTTTCGAGAAAATACTGTGGTGCTGCCAGCTCTGCCACAATTCATTCAGGTAGAAAAGATCATCGGGGCCGTACTGCTTATTGTGAACATAGGATACCAGGCTGCTGGCCACGCTATGCGGATCGAATAATATACCATTGGGATTTTGAAGCAGGTTGAATTTTAATTCCCCGAGTTTATTGCCGATATGTTCTGTAAAACAGGAACCCACCAGCAGCAATTTATCCCTGTAATTGACAGGAGATGGCAGTGGATTGATTTGTATCGGTAATTGAAATTCCATCAGCTAAAAATTTGTGCAGCCAGTTTACTGCTTTGAAACAGCGCTTCTTTGTCCAGCTTCGCCAGCATGCCTTTCTCTTCAAAATAGGGAATCATAAATTCCGAATTCATATTACCTACCAGTTCATCATTGGCCATGGGGCAACCGCCAATTCCCTTTAAGGCGCCATCAAACCGAAGACAGCCTGCATTGACGGCGGCATCCAGTTTGCTTTTCCAGTTACCAGGACCTGAATGCAAATGAACCCCGATTTCACAGGCAGGTAACTTCTTTACCAGGTATTCTGTGATGGAAAATACCTGTTCGGGAGTTGCCAATCCTACTGTGTCTGCAAGGGAAATTATTTTTATGTCCAGCTTCGCAATCTTATTGACCCAGTTAAAGACAATCTCTTCTGAATGGGGATCCCCGTATGGGTTGCCAAATCCCATTGAAATATATACCACCAGTTGTTTCCTGTTTTTGATACAGAGCTCCTGTATTTCTTCTACCCTATGCAGCGACTCTTCAATGGTACTATTGGTATTTCTTTGCTGAAATGTTTCGGAAACAGAGAAGGGAAAGCCCAGGTAAGTAATTTCATCAAACAATACTGCGTCTTCGGCGCCACGCAGGTTGGCAATGATGGCCAGCAGCTTACTCGAAGATTGCTGCAATTGTAGCTTACGCACTACTTCCTTTGTATCCGCCATTTGCGGAATGGCTTTGGGGGATACAAAGCTCCCGAAATCAATCGTATCAAATCCCACCTGCAGCAAACTATTGATGTATTCAATTTTCTGCGCTGTTGGTATAAAAGGTTTCCAGCCTTGCATGGCATCACGCGGACATTCTATGAGTTTGATGGTTGACGATGATTTCATATCCCGGGCAAATGTAAGAACTATTGCCTGAGGGCATTTATCCGCACCTGTATATCTTTACGGAGACGATTAAAAAAACGAACCCTCTCCTTTTCACCAACGGTACTAATCATAGTGGATTTCTTCATCAGGTTTTGCATATTATCATACATAGCATGATTGAATCGCTCATCGCTGGTGGCTACGAAATAGAGCACACTATGATTCAGGAAGGTAATTTTGTTGGTATCCAGTTCTGCCATAAAAGTGTTATCTCCCAGTATCAGCTCATTTACAAACAAACGGTAGGGTGCCGAATTAGCTGTTGGTTCAGCGCCTAAATTGAATTTTACTCCCAGTTCTGCCTGCCGCTCAATATGATTGACTAGCTGGGTTACCTTCTCATACATCCGGATGACGTCTTCATTAGAATTAAATGAACCCGCTTCATGATAAAAATCGATTTGACGAAGTGTACTGTTTAAGATTTCCGCATTCCATATTTCGGTAACAGGTATTTTATTGTAAAGGTTAATGATCTCTTTTGCTGTTTTATGATAATTGTCATACTGGGGATCGTTCTGGTTGAATCGTGTGCCTTTAAGGTTTTCATTATGGAGGATGGATTTCATCCAGAAGAAGAATTTAAAAGCCGCCAGCTCCGGTATTTGAAAATGATAGAAATAAGGGATGTCCTTCAACAGGAAGTAAATATGTTTTTGCTCAAAACTATTTATCACTAATAGTTGCTGTTTTACATTATCGAGGTAGTTCTCAAAATTATTACTCGCAAAATCATTCAGGTTGCCATTAAATATGAACGCATTGCTCTGCAGGTGCAAAAGTTGGTCCATTGAAATCTTGAAATGAACACACAATTTGTGCAATTCCTCCAAATCGATAGGCTTTTCCCCCCGGATACGCCGGTAGGCACTGTCATTACTGATACTCAGCAATTCGGCTACTTCATCCACCATAGCGATATGGGGAGGCAACTGCGATTTCAGGCGCTGGAAAAATTGCACCTGTACATTAACTGAATTCATGGACAGTTAGTTTGGTAAAGACTGCAAATGGTATTGTCTGTGTTTAGCAATAATTGCAGTTCTAATTAAATATAAATGGATTTTTTGCAAAAACCAAGTCTGAATTGGCAGTTTGCCTGTTATTTAAAGCAGATAACCATTCCTGGCAGTATTTGAATGCGCAGATCAATTAGTAAAGTAACAATGGCAGGTTTAGGTTTGAGTTGTAAATGCATTATACAACAGGGA
>Ga0209069_10000589_pt1 | contig 17049 bp, 16 predicted proteins | sample Str013_2_FD_187202 | JGI IMG/M metagenome (GOLD analysis project Ga0209069, IMG submission 187202) | Freshwater sediment microbial communities in response to fracking from Pennsylvania, USA - Straight Creek_MetaG_SC_2013 (SPAdes) (version 2) | ecosystem: Environmental > Aquatic > Freshwater >...
CTTCGTGCCCTCGTTCCTCGAACGTGCCCTGCCCAGCGCGGTGGCCGGCGCCGGCCACCGCGCTGGGCAGGGCACGTTCGAGGAACGAGGGCACGAAGGCCGCGCGGCGCGGCGAGGAACTGCCGATACGCAGCGCGCCGCCGCGCGCCAGCACTGCGGCCACGTCGGGTGCGAAGTAAACAATGTCGCGTGGATTCTGCCGCACCGGTACCGCGCCCAGGTGCAATCGCGCCGGGCGCTCCAGGCTCAGGTCCTTGAAGGAGTGCACCGTGATGTCGACCGTGCCGCCCAGCAGCGCGGCATCGATCTCGGCCGTGAAGAATTCCTTGCCGTCGACCTGCGACAGCGGCACATCGGTGATGCGATCGCCGCGGGTCTCGATGCCGACCAGCTCGACTTTCAGGCCGGGATGCGCGCGCTCCAGATCGTGGGCGACGGCACTGCTCTGCGCGCGCGCGAGCAGGGAACGGCGGGTGCCTAGCCTTAAGGGCCGCTGAATCATCCCCGGTTTGCCCCTTTGAATCAGGGGCCGATAGTGGCAAAGGCGGCGAGATCTTCCCAGCCGTGAGGCTGTGTGGCATTGCTGCCGAGCGAGCGCAGTACCGCCTTCTCGGCGCAGGCGCGACGCGCACGCACCACCTGGACGCGCCGCAGGTCCGATTGGGCACGCAGCATGTCGAACAGCGCCGTCAGGCTGGTAAGCCCCGGCACGCCCGCCCACAGCGCTTCGCCGGAAGAGCCCAGACCCAGATGCACGATGCGCCCGCCATGCCCGCGGCGCGCGCGCCACGCGGCGATGCGGGCCGCATCGCGGGTCGCATCGGCGGGCACACAAATCACGACATCACCGGCCAGCGACCAGCCGGCGAGTTCCGCCTCGAGCGTATTCTCGAGTACGCGGCAGGTACGCAGCGCATGGCGCTCCTGCACCAGCGCCGCCAGCTCATGCGCCCGGTCGCTGGTGCGGTTCCACAACAGCAATTCGTTGGTTTCGATCCACGGCGCGACCGACTGCGCGAGCTGGCCGGCACCGACCAGCAGCGTGGGACCGGCGCTCACAGTACCCAGGAGCCGTCGCACCTGCGAACCATAGGACGCGCTGCCCAGCGCCGACAACTGGTTGGCGCGTACTTCTTTTGTATCCTGGAACAGCGACTGCACGCTGCCCGCCAGCTGGCGCGATTGCAGGCTGGGCGTCGCCGCAAAGGCGCGCCAGGATTCCTTGATCTGTCCGAAGATTTCCGTCTCGCCCAGCAGCTTGCTCTCCAGCCCACAAGCGAAGCGCAGCAGAAAAGCGTAGGCCTCGGCGGCCTCGAAGGCGCGCGCCGACGCGACCACTGGCAGGCGCTGCAGCAGCGCTTCACGCGCTGCACGACCGACGACGACGACCACGCTGCGCTGGCAGGTGGCGATTACCCAGGCCTGAGATTGCGTGCTCGCGGCCGCCAGGTCTGCGGCGGAAAGCGTGGCGCTCGCCCCGTCGAAGTGGAATACATGCAGCTCAGCCAATTTCATGGTGCCGAGGCTAGCGGCCGGGCCCGGCCCCAGTGTCACGGGGCTGTCACGCCGAGGGGTGCACGGGCCGCAATTCGGTAAAATTCCTGATATTAAATTTATAAATCAATGTGTTACGGAAGCGGCAGCGGAGCCCGCCGCGGCCAGTGGAAGTGCGCTCAACAGCTCCGCGGCGCCGTTCCAGAAGATCTGGATGCCGATGCAGAACAGCAGGAACGCCGAGAGCCGCACCACGATGCTGGTGCCGGTGGCACCCATCAATCGAGCCAGCCGCTCCGAATGGCGATACAGCAGATAGACCAGCAGCGCGAGTGCAGCCACGGCCAGCACCGTTGCGAGCAGGAACGCGAGCGTGGCGGCGTGAAAACCGGTCGGGCGACTGCTGCCCAGCGAGATGGCCACCGCGATGGTGCCCGGGCCGGTCGTCAACGGCATCGTCAGCGGGTAGAAGGCCAGCCGGCTCGGCGCCACGTCCATGGACGCCGGATTCGGGGTCTCGCTGCGACGCTGCTCGGTGGCATCGGGCTGCGAGAGCATGCGCCACGCCGAGAGCGCGATGACGATGCCGCCGGCGACGCGCAGCACGGGGATGGAGATGCCGAAGAACTCGAGTACGTAGGCCCCGATGTACAGCGAGGCCGCGATCAGGCAGAAGGCGTAGATGGCCACCCAGCGCGACACCAGGGCCCGCATGCGCGGCGCGAGTTCACGCGTCGCGCCGAAGTAGATGAACGCGCCAGTGAAGGGATTGACGATCGAGAGCAGCGCCCCGAACGTCAGCAGAAAAGTACTCAAGTCGTCTCCTGAATGGGCCCCGCGGCAGCGCGGTGCAGCTCATACTGACAAATATTCACCGCCGCTGCGACGTTCAAGGATTCCATCACCCCGGCGCCGGCAATCGTGAAGGGCTGCGCCTTCACGGCCGCCAGCGCCTCGCGTGGCAGTCCCCGCGCCTCATTGCCAAAGATGAAACAATCGAAGTTGCGGAACGCGGTGGTGGCGATCGATCGCCCCTTCAGTTCCAGGCTGGCGACCCGCCCGAAGCGCTCCGGCAGCGCCGCCATCGGCACATCGACCTCGACCGGCACGTGGAAAATGGCACCCATGCTGGCGCGCACGACCTTGCCGTTGTGCAGATCCACGCTGTCGGGGCTGAGCAGGCAGCGGAAGGTGCCGAACCAGGCGAGCGTGCGCAGGATGGTGCCGAGATTGCCCGGGTCCTGGATCTCGTGCAGATAGATCGCGCGCTCGCCGCCACATGGTGCGGGCGCCGTCAGCAGCGGCACGACCGCCGCGATGCCCTGGGGCGAGCGCGTTTCACTGAGCTGCATCATGTGGCGTGAATTGACCACGTGGGTCTTGAGCGTCGTCGCCCAGTGCGCATAGTTCTCGGTGTAATAGATTTCGCTGCTGTGCAGACGGTGGTCATGCTCGGCCACTTTCTGCAGCTCCAGCACCAGATGCTCACCTTCGAGCAGGAAGCAGCCAAACTCTTCGCGGTACTTCCGGTGATGCAGCTTCTTGATGTCCTCGAATTTCATGACAGGCTCCGCGCCACGGCTTCCGCCACCTTGATGCCATCGACACCCGCCGAGAGGATGCCACCTGCATAGCCGGCCCCCTCACCGCAGGGGTACAGCCCGCGCACATTGAGGCTCTGCAGCGACTCCGGGTCACGCGTAATGCGCACCGGCGAGGAGGTACGGCTTTCAACACCGGTGAGCACGGCGTCCTCACGATCAAAGCCGCGGATCTGCCGGCCGAAAGTTGGCAGGGCCTCGCGCATGGCATCGATGGCGTAGGCCGGCAGTGCCGGCGACAGATCGCCCAAGCGTACGCCGGGCTGGTACGAGGGAATGATGTCACCCAGTTGCCTGGAGCCCACGCCGCGCAGGAAATCACCGACCAGCTGGCCGGGCGCCGAGTAATCGCTCCCGCCCAGGACGTAGGCCGTCGACTCCAGCGCCTCCTGCAGGGCCACGCCGGCCAGCGGTCCACCCGGGAAATCCGGCTGGGGATTGATGGCCACCACCAGTCCGGCATTGGCATTGCGCTCATTGCGCGAATACTGGCTCATGCCATTGGTGACTACACGCTGCGGCTCCGATGTCGCGGCGACCACCGTGCCACCCGGGCACATGCAGAAGCTGTAGACGGTGCGCCCATTGCTGGCGTGATGCACGAGCTTATAGTCGGCGGCGCCGAGTTCCGGATGACCGGCGAAGCGGCCGAGGCGCGCGGCATCGACCAGCGACTGCGGATGCTCGATGCGAAATCCGATGGCAAAGGGCTTGGCTTCGAGGAACACCCGGCGCTGTTCCAGCATGCGCAGCGTGTCGCGTGAGCTGTGTCCCAGCGCGAGCACCACGTGACGGCCATGCAGGTTCTCGCCGCCCGCGAGCACCAGGCCTTCGACCTGGCCGTTCTCGATCAGCAGATCCGTGACCCGGCTCTCGAAGCGCACTTCGCCGCCCAGTGCGATGATCTGCTCGCGCATCGCCACCACCACACGCGTCAGGCGAAAGGTGCCGATGTGTGGCTTGCTCATGTAGAGAATTTCCGCCGGCGCCCCGGCGCACACGAATTCATGCATCACCTTGCGGCCATAGAATTTCGGGTCCTTGATCTGGCTGTAGAGTTTGCCGTCGGAAAACAGACCCGCGCCGCCCTCGCCAAACTGCACATTGGATTCGGGCGTCAGCGTGTGCCGCCGCCACAGCGCCCAGGTGTCGCCGGTGCGACGTCGCACCTCGCGGCCGCGCTCCAGCACGATGGGCTTGAAGCCCATCTGCGCGAGCAGCAGCGCGGCGAACAGGCCGCAGGGTCCAAAGCCCACGACCAGCGGACGTTCCTTCAGCTGTGCCGGCGCCTGCGCGACCGGGTGGTACGCCGTATCCGGAGCGACGCTCACCTGGCGATCGCCGGCGCAGCGCCGCAGCACCGCGGCCTCATCGCGCACCGTAACATCGACGATGCAGATAAAAAGAATGCCGCTGTTCTTGCGGCGCGCGTCATGGCTGCGCTTGAACAGCGCAAAACCGAGCAGCTCCCCGTCGGCGATCGCCAGGCGCTGCAGAATCGCCCGGCGCAGCGCCGCGGGCTCGTAGTCGAGCGGCAATGGCAACTCGGCAATGCGGATCACCGCTCACATCCTGGCCGGTGGCTCCGGCAGAGGGGGTAGAATGGCGCCATTCTAACGCCTGATGAAGTCCAAAAAATGGCTCGTACCAAAAGCAGCGCGAGCTGGATGTCGCGACACTTAAGCGACCCTTTCGTCAAGCAGGCGCAGAAGGATGGCTATCGTTCGCGTTCTGCCTACAAGCTCATCGAGCTGAACGACAAAGACCGGTTGATTCGGCCCGGCATGCGCATCATGGACCTGGGCTCCGCGCCCGGTGGCTGGTCACAGGTGGCGGGCAAGCTGGTCGGCCGGAAGGGACGCGTGCTGGCCACCGACATCCTGCCCATGGACGGCGTCCCGAACGTCGATTTTATCCAGGGTGATTTCACCGACGAGGCGATCGTGAAGCAACTGCTCGCCTGGCTGGGCGGCGGTAAATTCGATCTCATCATTTCCGATATCGCACCGAACATTACCGGCATCAGCATGGCCGATCAGGCCGCATCGATGCATTTTCTGGAACTGGCGCTCGACACCGTGCGCAAGACCCTGAAGCCCGGCGCCAGCTTCGCCGCCAAGATGTTCCAGGGCTCGGGGTCGGATCAGTATGTGAAGGAACTGCGGCAGCACTTCGACAAAGTGCTGATCCGCAAGCCCGCGGCCTCGCGCAAGGAGTCGCGCGAGGTCTATCTGGTGGCCAAGGGGTTCAAGCGACAGGCGGCCGATCTATGAAGAAGTCCAGTCATCAGCGACGCCAACACGAGCGCGGATTGGGTTCTGCAAAGGTACCCTGGCTTGTGATGCTTGCCTTGCTCACCGCGCCAGCACCTGGGTGGACCAATGACTGGGCTTCGAATCGCGACCCCAAGGTCAACAACCACCCGAACCACTCCGGCGCGGGGTCGAGGCCAGTTTGTCGGTGAGACGATGTCCGTGCTGCAGAATCAGGACGGCTGGTGGGGTGAGGGTGACGACATGTTCCTCGTCGACGGCGAGACCCGTCCATCGATCAACGGAACCGGTGCCGAGGATTATGTTCTGGGTGCGTGGGGATTCGGCTCCGGCGCGTTCGCCTACGGATTCTATGGCGCACCGGTCAAGGGCGCTGAGCGGATGGGAAGACGTTCCTCGGTCTACCGCTTGCATCTCGACTCGCCGATCCCGTTCACGAAGTCGCTGCGGGCCACCATCGAACACGGGCACGCCAACCGCCGCTCCGATGAATTCTATGCCGTTGCCTACTGGTATCAGCACGAGCCACACGCGCCATTCCCTGCCCTGCCGCAGGTTGGACACCGCATTCCACGGGTACTGCCGACCGGAAGCCCCGGCAGCCTGCCGCCACCGCCCCAATGAATGTAAGAAGCGCCTTGTCCCAGTGCTGTTGGGGTTCTTGCTTGCCGGTGCCGCTGTCGCGGATCCCCTACCCAAGCTGACGGCCGGCAGCCTCCAGCGGCTTGAGCACTTTCCTTCGAAATTCGTGGAGCCGCGAACCGTTGATGTGTGGCTGCCCGACGGCTATTCGGCCGGCAAGCACTACAGCGTGCTCTACATGCACGACGGCCAGATGCTGTTTGACCCGTAGCTCACGTGGAACAGGAAGGCCTGGGAAGTGGATCAGACGGTCAGCCGCCTGATCCAAGAGAAGAAGATTCCCGATACGATCGTCGTCGCCATCTGGAACGCGGGACAGCATCGGTTCAGCGAGTACTTTCCCGAGAAGTTTCTGCCTACGGTCAGCGAATCGTTCCGCCGCGAGTACCTGGCCAGCCACCTGCGGGGCAAGCCGCAATCCGATAACTACCTGCAGTTTATTGTGCAGGAACTCAAGCCTTACATAGACGCGCACTTTGCCACTCGTCCCGACCGGCAGCACACCTTCATTGCCGGCTCGAGCATGGGCGCGGTCATTTCAGTCTACGCGCTGAGCGAATACCCGGAGGTCTTCGGCGGGGCAGCGGGCTTATCGATCGCCTGGATCGGCCAGGAGACACCCAACTTCGAGCTGCCGCTCGCCGCCTTCAACTACCTGCAGCGGCATCTCGCTCCACCCGCAGGGCACCGCCTGTACATGGACCACGGTACGACGGAAATGGATCAATGGTACGAACCCTACCAGGCATTCGTCGATGAGATCGTGCGCGGCAAGGGGTACACCGCAGCGAACTGGCAGAGCCGTCGCATTGAAGGCGCAGGCCACAACGAGTCAACCTGGTCCGCACGGCTCGACTCAGTACTGGAATTCCTTATGGCGCCGGATGCGCAGTAGTCGGCCCGCAAGCCGATCCACATTGAATCGCACTTGAATTGATATCGCAGGCTGCTCATGGCGCTCAAGGGACAAAGCCAAGTTCGCGCTGGCTGCTACAAATGCGCGGGCGGACCTGCGCTGCTCACGGCAGGGTCGTGGGTTCCTTGAGCAGCGGCCGGACCTCGGCCCACGGGACAATCACGGACGCGCCCTGGCAGCCACGCTCCCTTTCATTGTAGACATCGACGGCAACCGCCAATCCCGATTCTACCGGATGCATATGCCACATCGGCAGGTCCAGAGACGTGGGCCGCTTTTCGCACCATTCTTCGCGTCGGCACGCATAGTGTTCCCCGACTACGACAAAGCAGCCGTTCCTGTTTTTCGGATCCTGCATCAGGTGCAGGACCCGCGCCGACAACAAATGCGTGTTGCTGAGGTCAAGCGGGCCCGCGGCGTCGGTCTGATCCAGGATCCGGAGCCGATCAGGCCAATTGACGATGTCACCGGTCCGCAGGTCAAACGTAACCACGAACGGCCCCCACGATGGATGGGCGCCTCCTTCGATGTAGTCAAATCCTGCAACTGACAGCAGATGATCATCGGCGAATTTCACTTCGGCCAGTTTTCCGGAGATGCAGGGAACGTCGCCGCAATCGTTGCTACGCCGTGGAGGTGTGATATTCGTGGTGAGCCACTCATTTATGCGCGCACGCGCTGTCGTGTTGGGCGATTGGATCAGCGTGATGCGCGTCGTCAGAAACGGTTGCCCACCTTCGTGCAGCGGCTCACGCACTGTTTCCCAGCTGACTCCAAGGCGTTTTGCATGGTCGCGTACATGTTGCTCGCCATCGGTCGCGAGCGCCGCCTGATAGGCCTCTGAATTCGAGATCAGCTCTCGCCATGCCCTCGGGTCAGTACCCGCTGGAACATCGATAGGCGGCACCCGCGTAGGCGTCGGCCGGTGTTCGAGGCGAATGGGCTGTCTGGAGCCATCCGCGGCGATTCGCGTGCCGGTGAGGCTCGTCGCAGCCGCGCTGATGTCCCAGGTGCCAGACGGTGCGGAACACAGCATCGGTGCATGGCCTTCATCGTCCAGGGGATCGACCGGGCACTCCAGCAGCAACCGCGAACCCGGCACCATGACCAGAGTGCGGCTAGTCGGATCGCGCAGATAGTAGTAGCTGCCAGCGAGGGATTTAGGAGCCGCACCGATCCAGTTGAAATTCAGCAGCGCGACAGCCGGTTCCCCGGCGATTGTTCCGGCGTAGAGTCGCGACCATGCGGTTCGGCCGCCGGTAGCTTCGCCTCCGGCGCCGTTGCCCGTCGGCAGAAGGACCATGCCCAGCACAATTCCCCCCACCAGCCGCCGGAATAATGTCATCACGTTTGCGCGCTTTTTAATGGTGCAGGAGATAGGCACCGAACTGAGGTGTCTCAGTGTATCTTCCAGAAGTACTTTCGCACAGTGCTTCGACAGATCGTAGCCGCGTCTGTACCCGCACCTGAATAGACAGCGGCGGAGCGAGGGGAGGAATGGAGGTGTACTAAGCGCGGCTTTCCGCCTGCCCCACCACTCACCTCAAAATGTGACGCCGAACCGAGTCGAATGGCCGGTACCTGGAAACTCAACCGGCAGCAACCGGCCCACTGCGGCCACATACGACCGTGAAATTGCCGCCCGCAAGCGGCCCCTCGCAGCATCGGGTAGGCTAGCGGGAAGCTAACGAAGAAACCATGCATGGCCGACCCCATCGATTCCGAAATCACACCGGAACCCGCCGACAGCATGAAGGCGGCGAGTCCCGCAGAAGCAGCAACCAGTTCTACCCCGGAGATCACACGGCCTATGCTTGATGTTCACGCACGCCATGAATCGATCCACACGTGGAAGGACTTCTTCATCCATATCGCGACGATTGTCGTCGGCCTGCTCATCGCTATTGGTCTTGAGCAGACGGTCGAGGCGATTCACCACGGCAATGAGCGGCGCCAACTAATCCGCGAGATGCGCGAAGAGGCCGAGCACAATGTCGAAACATTGCGCTTCGACATACAGTCCGCCCGCGCAGCGAAACGGTGGACTGGCGCCGCTATTATCCTTCTGCAGCAAGCGCCCGTTGTCTCGGGTTCCATCACTGTCACGCTGCCTGCGGGCATCGCGGTAATTGAAGGACATCAGCCTTCGCGCGCCGTGTGGGACATCGCTAAGAGCAACGGCAAGGCCGGCCTCATTCCCGACAATCTCGCCGAGATCTATGATCGGCAGGCAATTGAGGCCACAAGGATGGAGATAGCCGTTCAGAATATACTGACCAACAAATCCACAATCGAAGCGCTTGAGCCCAGGCTGCACGGACGCGCGCAGGGTGGCGCTACTTTCAAGCTTTCTCCGCAGGAACGCGACGAGCTGGTACTCGCACTATCACACAATGTCGCTGCCTCATCCGGGGTGATCTATGCTGCCACCGTCTGGCAAGCTGCAGCGGAAGCTGTTGCCCACAACGCGCAATCGCGCGCCGAATTGGACGCGAACATTGACAGCCTCCTCGCTGCTCAGCCCGAGTAGCCCTGGGTTGCATAGACTGCCCAAAAAAACACTTCAGTGGGCCGAGCCGTGAATCGGCTGCGCGCCTAGAAGCCGAACGTGCCTGCCGCAAAGCAGACGCCCGCCGCCGGCTACTTTGGGTAAAGTTCGAAAGCGAGGCGTCGGACGGGCGAAGCGTCACGGATTGGCGCGACCGCCACCAAGTCACCATGTATTAAGGCGGATTAATCGCCGAATGGCGGCTATCGGGTGCATCGAGTACGATCGTCCTTCGCGCCGGCTAACATAAGAAGGCACAACAAGTGACTGGTCACCTTCGACGGGTCTTGGTAGCAAGCCTGGTGGGAAGTGCCATTGAATGGTTCGATTTCTTTCTCTACGGAAGCGCGACGGCAATCGTCTTCAACCGGCTGTTCTTTCCCGCAGCTGATCCACTCGTATCACTACTGCTGGCCTACCTATCTTTTGCGCTACCATTCTTTATTCGGCCGCTTGGCGGCATTATGTTTTCCCATATCGGCGACCGCGTAGGGCGAAAGCGCACGCTAATACTGACCCTCGCACTAATGGGCAGCGGTACCACCCTTATTGGATTGTTACCCACATACGCGACGATTGGTGTTGCTGCGCCTTGCATACTGGTCTTGCTGCGTCTAGTTCAAGGCATAGGGCTCGGGGGCGAATGGGGTGGCGCCGTACTGTTGGCTTTTGAGTATGCGCCACCAGAGCGCAGGGGTTTCTTCGGTAGTATCCCCCAAGCAGGAGTGGCAATTGGGATGCTGCTCTCGACACTGTTCATTGGTCTGGCCACGTTGCTACCGGAAGAACAATTCCTGGCCTGGGGTTGGCGTGTGCCGTTTATTCTAAGTGCAGGGCTGGTAGCGCTGGGACTATGGATCCGCAACGGGGTCGATGAGACCCCACACTTCAAAATGCTACAATCCGCAGGGGAAGTCGCCCGGTTTCCTATCGGCGAATTGCTGCGAACCTACCGCCGGGAGGCTCTGACTGCGGTGCTTGTGAAATTCGGAGAGACCGGTTCCTTTTACATGTTTGCCGTATTCCTCGTGAGCTACGCCACGACCAAGCTCGGGTACTCGCGCCCGACGGCCTTAACGGCGATTGCATTCGGCGCCCTCCTCGCAACCTTTACAATTCCATTGTGTGGACTTTTGTCGGATCGAATCGGCCGACGGCCGGTGTTTCTGGCGGGTTCGGTTGCTCTGATGGCATTTTCCGCACCCTATTTCTGGTTGCTGTCACAACGATCCACAGTTTGCATCCTCATCGCATCGATCATTGCCCTCGGCCTGATCTGGCCCCTGGTTAATGCCACCCTGAGCACGTTGCTCGCCGAAATGTTTCACCCACGGGTCAGATATTCGGGAATCTCTTTCGGTTATCAAATCGGAGGTGCATTGGTTGGGGGTACGGCGCCGCTCGTCGGGACGCTGCTGCTCGCCCTCGATCATGGGCGATGGCGCTGGATTGCCTGCTACATCGCGAGCATCTCGTTAATATCGTGTATCGCGGTCTTGCAAAGCATGAGGCGACCAGTCGCTGGACCAGCGGCAGCGTAGTGGCGAAAGGGTTTCTGAAACACCGAGCTATCGAGGACCTTGTGCCTGCCACTTCCGAACACAAGTCGTACATGTTGGGTACTACTGATGAAGAACATGACCGTTTGCTGCGACAGGCAGCGCGGCTAGAGCCGTTTACTGAGCGATTGTTCCGCGATGCGGGGATTGGTCCTGGCCAGCGTGTGCTGGACGTAGGGTCGGGAGTCGGCGATGTTGCGTTCCTTGTGGCCAGACTCGTCGGGCCAACCGGCGAAGTCATTGGCATTGATCTCGATGGGAGTGCCTTGGAAAAGGCGCGAGCACGCGCGTCGCAGCTTGGACTTCGCAATGTGCGCTTTGCTGAATCTGAAGTGTCCACGGCTCCGACCGACGCGCCTTTCGATGCGGTGGTTGGCCGCCTCATTCTTCAATTTCTTCCTGACCCAGCCGACGCTCTTCGATCCTTGGCGAGAACGGTTAAGCCCGGCGGAGTAGTGGTGTTTCATGAAGCTAATTGGCCTAGTTTCCTTGCGCAGGCGGCGCATCTGCCGCTGCGCTCACTGTGTGGATCACTGATCATCGAGACATTCCGGCGGTCGGGCGCAAGCACCGATATGGAACTCGCTCTGTTCCGCGGTTTACTCAACATGGGCTTTTCTCCGCCCGAATTGCGCCTTGAGACCCCGATTGGGAACGACCCGGAGACTCGGCGGTGGATTTACGATTTATTCTGTTCGGTGCGGAGAAGATTTGACGAGCTCGGCATTTCCGCCACAGCGGTAGGCGACATCGATACACTTGCGAATCGGCTCGAGGCAGAACTCGACACAACGCACTCGTATGCCGCGTGCATCGGGCTGGTCGGCGCATGGGTCCGCAAACCCCATGCCTAGACTGGCGCCCTCCGGTAAATTGCTCGTAAGCTGCCGCTCGTCACCGTAAGGTCAGGGTCAACTTCGGCGGTTGCTCGCTGCAACCTTCTGGCTTAATTTGTCAGCAAGCCAAATTTTGATCAATGACTGCCGCGTAACACCCATACGGCGCGCCTCCCGATCCAGGGAATCCACCATCCAGCCCGGGAAATCCACGTTCACCCGTCTAGGGTTCGTGCCAATACGTCGTGCCCACGGAGCCCTCGATGGACAGACCCCCTACGAGCGGCTCATGGCCAAAAAGACCGCCGCCAGCGTGTCACCGAAGTCCTGAGACCTTACAAAGAGGGGCTGGTGCCGGAGATAGGCACGGCATTGGCGCGCCTACGTCCTTCATTCGGAAAGCTTTTCGATGTGCTCGTCAGCCAGGCGTACCCGCGGCTTTACCTGTTATTTTGCAGACGCCTGCAATATGCGGCGCGATGCGCCAAGATTCTTAAAACGGGTTTGATTGCGGCATTACAGATCTCGCGTAAGGTCAACCAAGCTCTGGGCGATTACACCAAGTCGCCCGAGTTCCATGCGAATAGGAGCTGAAATATCTGGCGCTAGCGCGACGTATTCGTGCTGCCAATCGGCGAAACTTCTATGCGCCCCGAGAAATTTGCCGGCGCCGCTCTTGAGTACCTCAACAGAGGCCACAAGCCGTTCCGGGTTGCGCTTGCAGCTGCCGAATCGAATACGACGTTCGTCCTCGTTGACCGCGACCAGATCAATTTCCACATCTGCCCGATCCCAATAACCGCTGATCTTTGCCGTCAACGCAAAATCGCCCAACTTGCGGCGACTGCGCTCTTCGTAAAGGTGACTGACGAGGTCTTCCAGGGCTTGCCCCTCAACGTCGGCCAGTCTTACATCGGCTTGTTGGATCATCATCTCCATTGGGCGAAAGGCGGCGGCCGATACTGGGCGCTGCAGCGCAGTCAACCACGCACGCAGGAAGTTGTCTCGGATGTAGTAGCGCCCGCTACGCGCTCTTGGCGGCGCAAAGATGGGCAGTCGCCGCTCGATCATCTGATAGCGTTCGGTCAGTATCTTGAGGTATCCGCCGACCTGGCGAGCTTCGCCGGGATCGGAAACGTTGGCAATATTCGCCTCAATATCGGCATTGCTGCACCCAGGATGGCGCGACAGGTATTGCAACACCATGTCGTACCTACCGCGTAGCTCGCGTAGAAACCAGTTGTCAGCTTCGTTGCGCAGCGGCGACGAACTGGCGAAGTACAGAGCTTGTAGCAGTCCCCTGCGGTCTGCATGGAGGACGCCCTGTTCGTAAGCGTCGCGGTAGAATTTTGGTACGCCTTCGAAGAGATTCCACAGGAACAGCAAACGAGTCGGATCTTCATCGGCGTGAGTGCGCAAAATCTCGAGCAGGGAGGAAACGTCTAGATGGCCGAGTTCGAGTGAATCCGTGGCGCGGTTGAACAGCGGTGCAACTCGGTCCTCCAGCAGTGCTGTCATTTCTGCGTGCAGCGAGCCCAAGACAATCAGTCCACCAGGAACATCCGCCGCCTGTGCGGCCAGCTCGTCCACCTCTGCTTGCAGCAAAGAGCAAAAACCCGAGAGCTGCTTGCGATGAAAATATTGAAACTCGTCGAGGGCGATGACATAGCCTTCTCGTGCCAGTCGACCAATGAGCCGCGCCAGCTCGCCGAGGCTAGCGATCCGGGATTCAATGCCAAAGGTCTCCAGATAGCCATTGCAGGCGGCAACCACTCCGGTGGCGTCAGAGTCCGGAATCTGGATGTAGAGAGTCCTGGCAATTCCCGCTGCCCGCAACGCCTCCTGGATCAGGCTGGTTTTGCCGATGCGCCGGCGGCCGGAAATCTGCAGAAAGAACCAGCGACGCCGGGCGAACATGTTCTGCAGTTGCTGCAGCTCCGCCCGGCGACCGTAGAAGGACCAAGGTTTTGCAGTGACCATCAGGCGCTACCAAAGACTAAGGTAAAAACTTTTACCTTAAATGCCATTTGGGCGCAAGTGTCTGTCAGTAATGGCTTTTCTGCCAGATTCCTAAATCTGGGACCATTCTTAGCGCCGCCACCTCAAGCTGAAGAAATGACACTACATGTGTACCTGCAATATTGCAGAAATCTGCAAAATTCGGCGCGACCTGCCGAGGTTATTAAACAAGAGCGGCTGGTCGCCTGCATACAAAATGTTGTTCAGGCTTTCACGACTAACGCAGGGCGCCACGCGGCGGCGCTCATGCCTTCCTGAGCGAATAGCGCCCTGTCTTCTTGCCGCCAACCTTCTCGACTAAGCCGGCTTCCAGCATAGGATTCAGAAGATCCATCGCGCCCTGGCGCGAGACGCCGAGCGCTGCCCAGATCTCAGCAGGAGCCATGCTGCGATGGTCGCGCAGCAGGTTGAGCAGTTGCTCCTGTTTGGGCCGCAGCACGACCTTCGCCGGTGCGTTCACGCTGAGGGTCTGCAGCCGCAACCAAGCGCGCTCCAGGGTCTTGTACAAGCCCTCGGCGCAATAGGCCAACCAGCCGCTCAAGTCTTCGCCGGCTTTGGTCACAGCCGCGAGCTCTTGGTAGTAGCGGGGCCTGTCTTCCCAGTAATACTCATCGACCGCGAAAATATGGTGCGTGTCGAATCCTCGGCGATACAGTTCCCACAAGGCCAGCGCCCGACCGGTGCGTCCATTGCCGTCTGCGAACGGATGAATGCTCTCGAAACGGTAGTGAAGGATGGCCGAGCTCAACACTGGCGAAAGCGCAACCGCCGCCTTGTTCCACCACTCGATCAACTCAAGCATCAAGCCGGAGACCTCCGATGGCGGCGGCGGGACGTAGCGGCCTACGCGCACGGCAATGGTTCGGTAACGCCCTGCTTCGCCCTGATCCATCACTTCGCCGGCCAGAATACGATGCAGCTCAAAAAGGTGATTGTGGCCAATGCGCTTCACTGAGGCGTGCTTCTCCACATAGCGCAATCCGGCGAAATAGTTGACGACCTCGCGCTTGGCACGTGTGCCGGAGGTGGCCAGCTCACGCCCCTCTCCCAGGGCGCGCACCTGCTCCAGCGTGAGGGGGTTGCCCTCAATGGCCGTTGACGCGTGGACGTTTCGCGTGCGGGTGTCTTTTTGCAGCGCTGGAATCCACGTCAGCTCGATGGCGGCGCCCAGGATCCGCTCGCGCAAGGCTGCGATGGCTTCCACGCGTGAGAGTAGCGGCGGCGAGATCGTGAAGAGGGGCTGGTAGGGCATACCATTAGTAAAGTATAAGTCAAGTTCTGAGTCAAGCGCGTGGCATCAGCAGATTTCGGGCCAGTCTCGCTGGTTGCTGACGTGCTTGCCCAGCCGCCTTCAAGCCGAGGGTCACGCAGGGGTGGCAGCGTGGCACCGAAGCGGTTTGCGGCTTGCCGCCTGCACCGGCGCTCGCCTCAAGAATTGACGCTGAGCTGAGATGAATGGCCGCTGTCGGGGAGGTAGCTACCGCCGGTATCGGCCAACTCCGGACGGTGGAAGGCCGGAACTGGCTGCCACTTAGCCGCCATTCGCGGGCTACGGTAGACTAAAGTCGGCTACTGACCCGTTCGGTCGAGGGCAAAGGGAGGCGGCAGGCATTTAGGCCGACCCGAGCGCGCCTGTAAGCTCTCCCACCGGCAACAACGTTGAGAAGCAACTGCAAATGAAACGCCTGATCGCCACTATCTTGATCTGCGCATTCGCCTCTGTTGCGGGTATGCCTGCAGCGCACGCAGCTTCGGACGCAATCAAGCCGAAGGTCCGCACGATCACAGCCTTTTTGCGCCTCGATCGATCAAAGTACGAGGAGCAGATTGACGACGCGATGCGCGTGCTGAGCGCAGCGAAGGCCGAATTCGCACGGCGCGGCTACGAGACGCAGACCGTTCGAATCGTGACGCAGCCGCTCGCGGAGCTCGTAAAGGATCTCTCCGATGCGGAAGCCATTTCTTTCCTCCGCTCGCTCGACGATCTGTCGCAGAAAGACGGTTTCATGCCGAACGTCGGTCCGGCAATGCTCCACGACACCGATGATCCCGCGGCGATGCGCCTGCTGGCGCAGGTGCTCTCAACTTTGCCGCACCTTAACGCAAGTGCAATCATCGCGGATGACAACGGCATCCACTGGAAGACGATCCGCGAGTCGGCAAAGCTCGTGCGCTACGTCGCAGACCACAGTGTACATAGTCAAGGGACGTTTCTGTTTGCGGCGACCGCGATGGTCAAGCCGCTCGGACCGTTCTATCCGGGGGCGTATCACACCGGAGCCGGCAAGCAGTTCTCGCTGGGATTCGAAGGCGCTAGCGTAGTTCAGCAGGTGTTCGGATCGACGCATGGGGACTTCGATGCGTCCGTGACCGAGCTCACACGGCAGTTGACGATCCACGCGCGGGTTGGCGAGGAAGTTGGCAATGCAGTAGCCGCATCCAGCGGATGGAAATTTGTCGGCGTGGATCCTACGCCGGCGCCGTTAGCGGATGCGTCGATTGGGGACGCAATCGAGCAATATACGGGTTCCCCGTTCGGCTCGAACGGCACGATGACGGCAGCACTTGCCATTACCACGGCCGTCAAGGCGGTAAAGGTGAAGCACGTGGGATATTCAGGCTTGATGCTGCCCGTGATGGAAGACAAGCGTCTCGCTCAGCGCTGGGCGGAGAACACCTACGACATCGACTCGCTTCTTGCATATTCGTCGGTATGCGGGACGGGGCTCGATACCGTACCCCTTCCCGGCGACGTCAGCGAAGAACGTCTGGCAAAGATCTTTAGCGACGTCGCGTCGCTAGCTTGGAAGTGGCACAAGCCGCTTACTGCGCGGCTGCAGCCGGTCACGAATAAGAGAGCCGGCGACAAGACCGACTTTGACAGCCAATACCTTTTCAATACCACACTGCATTCGGCTCATTGAGCATGACCACTTCGGGCCGACCGTCAGCTACTGCGACGCCCTTCAGCTCTTCCCGAGGCTCGATTGATGCGAGCTAAAGCCGCTCGTGAGATCTGCGTGTGAGGTGGCGGAGTGGAAGAAAATGGATTTCTCCGAAGCTGTCGTCGGCGGGCGGCGGCTCCGGGTCAAAGGTTGTCGACCGGCTGTTGGCTAAGTAAGCGATTTGTTCTGAGTCTCTCCGATGAGTCTCATGCTTGG
>Ga0209069_10000590_pt1 | contig 17038 bp, 18 predicted proteins | sample Str013_2_FD_187202 | JGI IMG/M metagenome (GOLD analysis project Ga0209069, IMG submission 187202) | Freshwater sediment microbial communities in response to fracking from Pennsylvania, USA - Straight Creek_MetaG_SC_2013 (SPAdes) (version 2) | ecosystem: Environmental > Aquatic > Freshwater >...
AAATCGAGCCGCTGGTTCTCCAGCGCCTTCTGCACCGAGAGGAACCGGTCGCCGATCAGCGCCTGGAGCTGGCTGGAATCGCCGCCGCCACCGAGCCGCTCGATGCCCTGGAGCCTGTCGGCCACCAGCCGCGTGTCGTTGCGGTGGGCACTGATGGTCTCGTGCACCACCTTCAGCCGGTCCGCCAGCAGCCCGCGCTCGCCCGACTGCTCGGACATCAGCAGGTTGAGCGAACGCTCGAAGCCGCGCAGCCGGTCCTCGATGCCGCCGATGGCCGACACCGTCTGCCCCGATTGCGCGTTGCGCAGCTCGTTGACCGCGAGGCGCAGATCTCGGCTCTCGGCGGCGTAGCGCTCGATGACGGCTTTCACCTCAGTGAGCGGATCGACAGCGTCCTCAAGCTCGCCCTCGACGGCGTGGCGGCGCAGCATCCGCACCACCCGCGACTTCGGGTCGAAACGCAGCAGCGCCTCAAGCAGGTCGCGCGCGCCAAGCATCCGCTCGTCGCGCCGGCTGGCCCCGGCGGCGGCCAGGTGCATCACCGTGTTGAAGTCCTTGGAGGCGCGCAGCTGCGCCACCATCATGGTGTGGTCGACCGGAATTTCGCTGGAGATCACCGAGGCGCTCTCACGCTTCAGGCTCTCGACATTGATGCCCCTGTCGGCCAGCACCTGCGCCGACTCGGGCACCCGCACCAGGGCGTGCACCAGATGCTCCAGCATGACCTCGCGCGCGCCATGCGCCTTGGCGACCTCGTGGGCGTGGTGGCAGCAGGCCAGCACCGTCTCGTCCTCGCTGAGATAGGCCGGCCGGTAGGTGGTGATGATGCGGCGGCCGATGGCGGTGCCGGTGGACGAGCTTGGCGTGGTGCCGCTCATGTCCGTCTCGATGATTTCGTAGGCCCCGCCCGGAAGGTCATAGCGCCCCTGCGCGCTGCGGCCTGAAATTTCGTCGTTCTTGCTCGACATGTTCGTACTCCCAACACTTTGCGCGCCACGCGCCGACGGGCGACCGCTTCCGGCCCGCCGCGCTAACCCCATGAACTTGCTCGCGCCTTTGCGGCGCGGCTGTGGCGGCCATCCTAGCCAAAGCCGTCAAGCGTTGCGAGGGTTAAGGCGCTGGCGTGGTTAGCCGGGCGGCCGGTGGCCCTGGATTGCGGCGCGAAAATCAGGGGTTCACAAGCGCGCCAAGACCGGCTATAAGGCTGCCACCAAGTCGTCTTGCTGGCCAGCACCCGGGCTCGTTGCCCGAACATAGGCCGCACGGCGCATCCCCGGAAAGCGGATCACAAACAGCGGCTCGCCGCCTGCTGATCACGTTCCGGACAGGTCGGTGACGCGGGGTGGAGCAGCCCGGTAGCTCGTCAGGCTCATAACCTGAAGGTCGTTGGTTCAAATCCAGCCCCCGCAACCACCAGTGCAGTAACGGTCAACCGGTGACCGCTTCATCAAAAATCCTGCCTCAACTTCAATGAGTTGTTCCTTGGTGCCCGATTTCGGGCTGACCACGATGCGGTGTAGCAGGTCGCGCACTAGCCCTGTGGCTTCGGCGGTACCTGTCCGCCCCTCCTCCAATTCTGCTCTGAGATCCGATACCAGTTCGCGATAGCTGGCACCCCCGTCGGTGATCATAGGCGCAGGTGCGTCATCCGGCCTCACGCTCAAACGTCCGGCCAGCTCGCGCTTCTGCTGCGCCAGTTCGTTCAATCGCGGCCCGGCGACCACGGGATCAGCATGACCATCTTCAACCATCCGTAGCAGCCGCGCGGATTTTCGCTCCACATCCGCAAGTTCGACCTCCATCCGTTTGTGCTCGCCATTGCACTTACCTTGCTGCCGTTCGTTGTCCGCCCGGTAGGCAAGCACCGCATCAGCGATGATTTCCGGCGTCAGCAGATCGCGCTCAAGGGCTGCCAGCACCCGCGCCTCGACCTCGGACATCTTGATGAGGCGGCTGGCATCGCACGTACCGCTATTAGTCCGGGCCGAGCAGCGCATGTAGTCGCGCGTGGCGACGTTGTATTTCGCCCCGCAACATCCGCAGTAGATCAAGCCCGAGAGCAGCCGCTGCGGCCGGCGCTTTTCATGCGGCCGCGACCCGCCGCGCGAGGCACGCAACATTTGCGCACGTTGCCACACATCCTCGTCGACAATCCGCAGCTCGGGCACGTCCTGCCGCTGCCATTCGGTTTCCGGGTTCGGGCGCGACACGCGTTTGCCGGTCGCCGGGTCTTTCACGAAGCGCTGGCGGTTGTAGACGATCGTGCCGCGGTAGAGCTCATTGTTGAGCAGACCGTTGCGGCGCTTGGCCGAACCAACCAGTGCCGACACGTTCCACTTGCCACCGCTGGGTCCCGGCTCGCCTTCGCGGTTCAGATCCTTGACGATCGCCAGCGAACCTTTGTCGGAAGCGTACTCGGCAAAGATGCGGCGAACGATGGCAGCCTCGCGCTCATTGATGACTCGGCCGCCTCGATCCTCGCCCGATGGCACCACATCGTAGCCGTAGCTGCGGCCACCCGGAATACGTCCAGCCTTCACCCGCCCCACCTGTCCGCGCCGCGTTTTCTGCGCGAGGTCCTTGAGGAACAGCGCCGACATCGTGCCCTTGAGGCCAACATGGATCTCGGAGACAGCACCGTCGGCCAGCGTCTCGATGCGCACGCCGAGGAAGCAAAGCCGTTCGTAGAGCGCCGCAATATCTGCCTGACTGCGCGACAACCGATCCAAGCTTTCTGTCACCAGCACATCGATCTTGGCGGCAGCCGCATCGGCAAGCAAGCGTTGCAGGCCTGGTCGGTTGATGACCGACGCGCCCGAGATGCCCGCATCCTCGTAGGTTCCGGCGGCCTTTAGCCCCCGTGTCTCAAGGTATTTGCGCGCCAGCGCAACCTGATCGGTGATTGAGCGGGCGTCCTGAAGCTCACTCGAAAACCGTGCATAGATTGCAGCGCGCATCGCGTTCACTCCGCATCAGTTGGGCCGCTCACAACGGCTCCGCGTCCACCATTGTAGTCGAATTCCCGGCAGAACTCAGGCGCTCGCCGGTCGCGCGGGCGGCAGCCCGTGCCCGATCGCGCTGCGCCGCCAATCGCCCAAGCGCGCGGGCCAATTCACGCACGCCCTCGCGCGACACAGAATCGTTGCCGCGACACGCTGCTTGATCATCGCACGTGCATCGCCACTCGATGACGATCTCTAGTTCTGATGGTGAGAGCTTCTTCATTGTGTCCATCCGCTGAAGGATGGACGAGGATTGCGGCCTGCACGAAAGGATCGAAAGATTTCAGTGATCTATCAAGATGCTAGCACGCAAACAAGGCAAGCAAGAGTGCAATCTATGGTTTTGCCGCTACCGATGTAGCTCCCATGCGCGGATGGAATCGTTTGCCGATTGCGTCGTCCGCTTTAAATCGTAAAAGCTCACGTGCGGAATGTGCCTTCGAAGCGCACCGGCCAACTCGTGATCCCCACTTTCACCGCCACTTCCTGTAGGTCATTCTCTAACCCCCGTAGCGTGATTGGTCCGCAGTGTCTCAGTGCTGCTGCGTGTGCCGCAACATAAGGCTCAAGAAGGCCAGCAAAGCATTCATCCGCTTGAGCCGTTCGATCTTCCGGCGTTACCGCAATTTGCTGACGCAATTCTGGAATAACAAGCGTCAACGATAGACCTTTGACCCATGCCTCAACTGCCAGGGCAATATTGACGGAGACCGGCTCATTCGACGGCCCTTTGATCTCGCTGACCGCAGGTCCGTTCGGACCGTTCATTGCAACTTCAAATGTCGCTGCACTCGCGTTTGTAGGTGTGCGTAGGGAAAAGATACGGTGAGTGCCTGATGCGATGCGGCGGCCATACCGGTCGAGACAGTTGTTCATAGCTCGCTGCTCGGCTAGCAGCAGACGATAGTCCGTCAACTCGATGACTGATAATGTACCGTCGAATGCAGGAAAAATTTGACGTGCGACGCCGTTTCCTCCTGGCAGATGCGTCCTGCAGATGATGCGATTGAGCCAGGCGCGAGTTGCCTTGAGCAATCGCGCCGTGCCGGTACGGGCCGACCAACGATCCGGCAAAAGATGGTGGAGTTCATACTGCGGATGGCGGGAAAACCACACGTAGAGTGCGAGGGGCAGCAAGCGGCGATGTTCGAGTGTTGCCGCGGTGAAAAGCTCGTGACGGCTGGCGATCCATACCGCGAATGGCTCGCCCGCCGCGCCGTTCGCAAAGAAGACAGCAGGAACCCAGCTCGCAAGCGCTGTTGAATTCTCAGGGATGAAATTGGCGAGCAGTGGGGAAGCATCTGCACTCCAATCGGCCGGCGGCAATGGAAACGGACAGTGTTCGGGCGGCACCGAACGCAGACAGTAAGGTATGGCCGCAAGATCGCAGACCGTACGCAGGCGCCGACCTTCAATCACGGCTCTGATGGCAAGGGATCGACGCGCTGCATCTCCGTATTCGGTCGCCAGCGCGACGAACGCGACAGGATGGGCTCGCGCCAAATCATCTAGCCTTGCCGATTGCGCGGCAAAGGTGGCCAAATGTTCAATGGACGCGCCGAGAAAGCGCGCGAGATAGGTTATATCTGCGGTCATGGCGCTCGCCGAGATCAGCCAAAGTGGATTTGCGGAATCAGGCAGCAGGGCCAACCGCATCCGCGCCACGCGCGGCGATGAGCGCTGCGATCGAAGGCTCTCGCTCGACGTCAACCGCACTTTGGTAACCGAAGAACACGCCATAGGCCTCGATGCCTGCCTTGAGAACACGGCGCTGGCGCAGCAGACGCGGATCCACCTCATCACCTGCGCGCCAGCGCTCCGCGATCGCGCGATCGATGGCCTCGATTTCCTTGAGGTGGGAGGCCAGTGCATGTGCAGCCCGCGTCGCTTCGGGCGCTGACAGCTTCATCCACACAAGTTCACGGCCGCGCATCCAATCACGCACGCCTCGAAGGGTACGAACATCGACTTCGTTCTCCGTCACATCCTCGAATTCGGCCCTCAGGAACGACATGCGCTCGCTGATGTGCCAAGGCCCAACGATGCCGAATACATCTGCCCCCTCGCCGGCGGAGAGAAAAATCGAATTGGTGCCAAAGCGCAGTGTGTCTGCATCAGCGGCGAGCATCGCGCTGAAGTCCGCGGCATAAACGGCCGATACTGCCTGACCATCTGGGACGATGCCGGTTGCGGCGATGGCCCGCGTGCGGGCGACAATTGCGCCTGCAACATGTGACGAGCGCACGATCTGCTGCGCGAAAATCGTATTGGCCATTTCGGCGTGTTCGAGAATGGCCCGTACGGGCGCCATGCGAATCGAAGACGAGCGGCGAACGATGGCATCAGCGCGTTCGAAACCGATCTCCGCCGCAGTGACCACACGGCGCTGGCCATGGACCCCGCCGATCTCGAATGTTGCATCGTGCTGCATGGAATTCGCCCCCTGAATGTTGGGTCTTCAAAGACCTGAGGGGCGATTAGCGGTGGTTTTGCCGCGTGAAAGTAAAAACCAGAAGAAACTGATTGCAATTAAAGACTGCAGATCACAAAAATTATGTCTTTTGAGATATTACATGACATCAAGCACAGAAAACCCGAACGACCCGCCCGACGAGCCACGCCTGAAAACCGAACTACCACCGGCCGGCCCGGCACAAGCCGACCCATCGCGCCGCGGCGGGTATGTTCCGCAAGCTCCAATCCCGCCGGCCATCAAGGCGAAGTCCACGCGGGAGATCAAAGCGGCGCTGAGAACGCCTAATCTCATTCCCGACATCGCCATAAGACGGGCCATCTTCGAAGAGTGGACGATCCGAGTGTTGGACAATATCCTTGACCCTGAGATCATGCCCGATCCGGAGCGCCTTATGAGACGCCTTTTTGCCCGCGCTGAAGATCACGGCACACGTGATCCAAGTGAAGGCAGTCCGGCGCCAACCCGGCCTCGCCAGCGACGCAAGCGCAGGACACCAAGGCCAACGCGCGAATGATTGGCTGCGGCTACAGCCATCCGGTCAGATAGATCAGCGTTTTCCCGCGCCATGGAAAAAAATAGGCAAAGACGGCAAAATGCCCTCGGCTTGCCACGGTATGTGGACAGCATCCAGCTATTGGCTTGTGATGAGAGGCGTTCATGGAGCAGGACGACGGCAAGGAGGAACGGTCCCAAGCGGACAGCGATCTCCGGCACACACGCAGCTCAACGCTCACCGTGTTTGCGAGCGGCGGCCTTTCGCTCGAGGATTTTCAGCAGAGCGAATGGCTGAAACATTTCGAGATGATCGCGCAATTCCCGGATCTTCCCGGAACTACATCCGACTTGGACCAACTTGAGCGGGCAGCGCGCAAGAACTTCCGCAGGCACCACGACCGCGAGGAGGATCGCGCCAACATTCGCAACTGGCAAACCGTAGCCGACGGCAACGGCCGGCGTGGCGGCGGTCGCGACGGCTGGAACCGACCGGCAGGTGATGCCTTCCCCTGCGACGGTACCGATCTGTTCGGGCTGATCAGACCAGAAAATTCAAGACACCCGAAGCGAACCTCATCCAACCGCGCGCGGACACCGCTGCAACAGCTCATCGAGCGCCTCGTGGACGAGGGGCTCACCGGTCTCTTCCTCGAAGAACTGACGAAAACCATTAAGGCGCGCGCTTTGCAGGATACGGGTTTAGTTCGCTATTTTGCCTTGCTGGTCTCCGAAGCGGGCTTCGATATCGCGACGATGCTACCCGTGAAGGAGGTTGACGATGACCTCATGCTAAGATCCGGTGACAATAAGCGCATCGCCGAACAGCTCACCGACTACGGATTGCCATCGACGGTCCGGGACGTCGAGAACAGCAAGAAGCGTTTAGATCGCGCCCTGCTCCAGATCGGTGCTCAGTTCTTCGGCCGTCGATCGAACGGCAAAGGATCGAAAGAGTGACCCCCATGGACAACAACGCCAACGACAGTGCCGGTCGCCAGCACATGTTCGTCTCCTATGCCGGAGGCGAAAGGGCCGTGCGCAAAGCCGCATTCGAGCGCAGTGTCCTTCAGTTGCTGTCGATGTCCGCAGAAGGCTACGTTGCGACGCTGAATGCCAATCGCGTCATGGACGCTTTTCAGGCGCGTGCTGCATCTTCCGGCGATGATCCGACCGAAGACGAGCACGACAGCCTTGACGCCGCAGAAACGGCGGGCGTCGACAAAATTGCGCCCCAAGGCGATGATTTGTTGTCGCTTCTTGATGTTCGCCTCAAAAGCGCGGCATGTGCACCCGAGTTTACACAAGCAACCAACACCCTTTTGGGAGCACACAATGCGGAGGCGCTGGCGGAGGGCCAGGAGATTGTCGAAATCGCCGCGCAGCGGCCATCGCGCGGCATCTGGCAGTTAGTGTCGGGGAAAGCCGGAAGCGGCAAGACGACGCTTCTGCTTAATCTGGCGATCATGGCGCTTCGTCGAGGCGACATGAACGTCACCGTCATCGACCTCGGTACCTCTGCAAGCACGAGAGGCACAACTGAAAACGCACACACCGGCAGGCCCGGGGCTGACCTCGTCCTCATCGACAATGCCCATTGCTCGCCGCCAGCATCGCATAAGAGGGAGTGGTGGGCGGATTTCCAGCGGCAGATCCCAAAATCGGCATGCGTCCTCGTCGCCGTAGCACCGGAAGCTATGGCCGATGCGAGTGACCCATGGCGCCAATGCTCGGGTGCCTGGCGCGACACCTCCATCGGAGCGTTCGATTGCGATTTCAGGCGCAGACTGATCGAGCGCTTGTCCCGCCGCCAAATGGCAGAACACGGTGGCACAGGGATGACGGATGCTGCCGTCAGTCGCCTGGCGGAAGAGCTTTGGGGAAATGGCTGGCAACTCGCCGAAGCTGTCGACGCCTGCAGGAGCTATGCAAACGTCATGGCAAGGGAACCAACACCCGGAGAGATCGACGAGATCGCTTTCAATATTGTAGGCGCGGGAGCGCAAAACGCCGCATCTCTCGAAGCGATCCGGCGCACGATCGAACGCAGGATCGAACGCACCTGCGATCTAGAGCACGTTGGGTTACCAGCCTGCAAAGCGGTGTCGAACAAGACGTCTCAACGTGACATGGTGCTCTATCTCATCAAGACAATCTCCGGCGGGTCGCTCGACGTGATTGGCCAGCAGCTTGATCTCGGACGGCAGTCTGCGGTGCAATCTATGCTACGGACCGAGCGCAGTCTTCAAAACGATCACGATGCTCAACGTTTCATCGACGCGACGCTCTTGGGGTTGCGCACGAGCAGGTCGACAAGATGAACGGCAGACAAGATGCGCGGCGTTCCACGGTCCCAGCCAAACGTTCGACCGGGGGAGAAGCGTCGATTTTCTGCTTCCCATCGCACAATACGCCGTGGCTGCGAGTTAACAGCCTCTCGAATCCTACAATATCCATTTTCACGGACATCGCTTCCCCTTGGTGTAACTACCAACCCAGCCCAAGAACCGTGCATCCTCGTTTCGGGCCGCTTCCAATTTGGAGGCCCAGGCAATGTAGATGTTCTCCAGCGCATAGCGATCCCAGCCAGGTGCGATATCGCGCGCGCGCTCAAAGGCGTCCCCGCTGATCCGGATTGCGCGGGGTCGGTTCATTCCGGCGGGCGCAACACTCGCATCCACCTCAGAGGACGGACCCGCGGGTAACGCACCTCCAGCCACCTTGCCGTCATGGCGGCTTGACGGCACGACGGCCTTACGGCTCGACGGCTTGCCGTCACTGGCATCCGCCCGCTTGTAGAACACCGCCTGCCCGCTCTCGACCATCACCGCATAGTCAGGCAGATGGTTGCTGCGCACCAGATTGCGCAAATGAGCATTGAAATGCTTCTCCGCTTGTTTCGATCCGACCTTCTTTTGCAGAAGTTCCAGCCCCACGCGCCAGGATGTCTGTTGGCCGCAATGCTTGCGCACGATCTCATAGATGCGCCGGTCGACAGGCGCCCGCAGACGGAAATAATCGCGGCTGATCGGCAGTACCTCGGACGAGGTGATGGCCCGAAAGATCCAGTCCGATAGCTTGATTTCGAGGTGTTCGAGGCGCTCCGCGTGCATCGACCCCTTGCGATTGTACGTAAACTCATCGATCAGCCCGAAACCGTGGGTCGTCCGTGTTTCGCCAGTCGATATGGTTGTGTTGATGACAACGCCGCGCAAGCGGTTCAAGGCCGGCAGTAGCCGCTCATAGCCAAGGTTATTGGTCGGCCGGTTGGTCTCGACCAGCATGTCATGGGTGGTCAGCTGTACGGTCGGGCAAATCGGCTCGCCGTGGTCATGGGCCAGTTTCAGCTTCGAAATGCAGTAGATGATGATGTCCTTATCAAAGACCGTCGGCAACCCAATCGAACTTGGAATGATCTCCACCTTCACATCGCCATTCTGATAATTGAGGCGCCTGCGTTCCGGCACCGTCGATAGCGAATAGATTGGATGCTCCATCGTTGCCATATCACTGCGCGGTGCCAAATCGCGAGTGCGGAGGACAAAGAAATCACGCACGGGATGGCGTTCAGGGAGAAGCTGAGTAGTCACCCACGCATGTCGGCATGACCGAAGCGCATTGACAAATGATTCGCACTATCGCCGACCGCGCCGTGGAATTCCTTTGAAAACTGCAGCATTTTTGCACTTCCGGCCAAACGCACTATCGCGGACCGGCTTCGCACCTTTGGCGACTGAGCTTCGCACATCCAGCGACCGCGCTTCGCACCTTTGCCGACCAGAATTCGCACATCTGGCGACCGACAAGGTGAAACAAGGCAATGAATTCAGCGGCGTGTAAGCCATATCCACAGGCGTAACTTATCTAACCCATATATAACTCTATTAACATCCAACACTGCGTCTGTTTGAGGCGAGCGAAGATCAGATGTTTTGAATCTTTGAATGGCGAAGTGAAAAAAACGCCGGCAGCGCGATCGCCGCAGGCTGAAGGGTTGCCACAAAATACCTCAGCGAATCGTTGTGGACTTGTGTCGTCATGACGGTACGCTGTCACGACAGCTCGACGAATTGCCGTCGAGCCGTCTTGCCGTCATTACGGGCGATGCGCCCACAAAGGATATTGCATGATCATTACCCTCGCCTCATCCAAAGGCGGTGTCGGAAAATCGACCATTACCGGTTGCCTCGCCGGTGTCTGGGCCGCCGATGGCGATACCGTCCATATCGTCGACCTCGACAACAACCGCACCGTCTCCCGCTGGTTTGGAGATCCGACCCGCCGTCCGCGCAACATCACCGTTTCAGCGCCAGAACCAACAGGACTGACCGAGCACCTTGCGGAACTGGCCGCGACCACCAGTCCCGATCTGATCCTGATCGACGTTGCGGGGACTTATGAGCGTGCTCTGACCGTGGCCGTCGCCAGAGCCCATTTGACGCTCATTCCGGCCGCACCGACCGAAGCCGATATCTATGAGGCGTCCCGTGTTGCCCGCCACATCACCTCCGTCTTCGAAGCTTTCGGCCGCGAACCTCTATATCGCCTGCTGCTCAACCGCGTGCAGCCGCTTTCGTCTGGCGCGCAGCTCTACGCCACGCTCGAAATTGTCCGGCTTCGCCTGCCACGGATCAAGACGCGCATCCTGCAGCGTGCCGCCTATGAGGAGCTTGGACTATCCGGTCAACCGCCGCACTTCGCCGATCTGAAGCGCCCGACCGTTTCCAAGGCCGTCGAAGAACTCGATGCCGTCAGAGCCGATATCGATGCCTTGATGCAGGCAACCACCATCGACCAACAACCCCTCGAAGGAGCCGCCTGATGTCCAAGCCCAATTTCCGCCCGATCGCCCCGCTCGATGCCAACGATGACGAGTTGGACCGCGTCAATGAGCGGCTTGGCGTTCCCACGATGGTTCGCCCGCAGCAAACAGCCGTCGTGACGGCAAGCCGTCAGGCCGCCAAGACGGCTAGCCGTCAACCCGTCACGCCGCCAAGACGGCATCAGAAACTGACCGTTCGCGTCCCCGGCTATCTATCTGATGCCCTCAAGCAGCAAGCCTTGGATCAGCGCACCACTGTCCGCAATCTGTTGCTGCGTGCTTTGCAGAAGGACGGCTACACGGTCGAACCCGCCGACCTCATGCCGGGGGCAGGGGGAAGCGACTAGCGTTGGGGCCGTCACACCGTCGAGCCGCATCGACGGCACGACGGCAAGCCGTCTCATGGAAAACATTGCAGAATATCGATACGTATGCTATTGTCATACACATGCGCAATCCAACCGACACCGGCACGTCCATCCTCAGCGTCCGCGTCAGCCCGGACGAACGCGCCATCCTGGAAGCGGCTTCCGAACAGGCGCGCACCAGCCTCAGCGAGTTCGTTCGTCGCAAGGCGCTGGAGGCTGCCGAAATCGACGTGCTCGAACGGCGCGTCTTCACGATCCCGACCAAAGACTGGGACGCTTTTGAAGCCTGGGTGAGCGAGCCCGCCAAAGCCATCCCGGCGCTCAAGAAGCTCGCACGCAAACGACCGACATGGCAGCGCTAACACCGCCGTCGGCACCGCCACCCAACGTCACGCCACCAAGGCCGCTCGCCGAAGCCGACGACCGGGCGGGGTTCGACTGCGGGCGGGAGTCGCTCAACAACTGGTTTCGCCGGCATGCCTGGGCCAATCACGCCGGCGGCGCCTCACGGGTCAACGTGATCTGCAATGCAGCTACCGGCGTTATCGTCGGCTATGTCACGCTCAGCGCCGCCCAGATCGAGCGGGCCTATCTGCCGAAATCGCAGCAGCGCAACCGACCCGATCCAGTACCCGTGACGCTGCTGGGGCAACTGGCAATCCACAAAGACTATCAGGGGCAGGGGCATGCCGCGTCGCTGCTGTTGTTCGCGCTCAAGACATCGCTGCGCGCCGCGGAGATTATCGGCAGCATCGGCGTCATCACCCATCCGCTCGACGACAGCGTGCGCGCCCTCTACGCCAAATGGGGTTTCCAGGACCTGCCCTTCGATCCCGCCCGCGCCATGATCGTGAAAATGGTTGACCTGAAGAAAAGCGGCATCGATGCCTCCACCTGACACCACCCGGCCGTCGAGCCGCCTTGCCGTCATGACGGCAAGCCGCATCGACGGCATGAAGACCGCCTCGCACGCAACGGTATCGACCTGGACGCGCCAAGCTCTGGTGCCCTACTGTGCAGGTGCCAACCCCGACAAGCAGCTCATTCGAACCGGTGGAGACCACCCATGGCCTACGCGATCGTGCATCACTTTCCCGGCGGAACGAAAGAGCAGTACGAGAAGACGCTTGCGGCCGTACATCCGAGCAAGATCGGCCTCCCGGCCGGCCAGAGCTTCCACGCCGCCGGGCCTTCGGCCGGCGGCTGGACTATCATGGCCGTGCATGACTCAAAGGAAAGCTGGGAACACTTCCGCGACCAGACGCTCATGCCGCTCATGAAGAAAGGCATCGAAGGCGGCTTGGCTGGACCGCCCCAGGAAACGGGCTTTGAGGTTCACAATCTGCAAAAATAACCGGCTCCGCAGGACGCTCTACGTCACGGTCCAGCACCGGTAACGGCTGCGTTCGGTGATTTCGCGCGGTGTTGATCCAAGGCGTGGGATCAGAAGTCGCAGCGCTTGTTTGCTGATGTGAAGTTCCTTGCACGCCAGCGGGATTGATACGAGCGGCTTGGCAATCATCAGGTCGATCAGATCCGCAAGGCGCGAATTCTTGCGGACGCACTTGAGTTTGAGGCTCATACGCTCTTTGGCGTTTTCCAAACCGCTGAGTTCACTGCCTGCATGCTTTATGGCAGCTGCGACGCAATCGAAGAAAGCCTGGACGCGTTGCGCATAACCGTCACTGGACCTCCAGCCCTTGTGCAAAAGCCATTGGCCCGTGTCGATCGGAAGCAGCAGGTTGCGCGTCTTGGCTCTCGCACGCAACACAAGCGCTGCCAGCAGAGGCGCGCGCCACGTGCCTTGTTGTTCCGGCGCAAGGACATGCCACGCATCCCAGGCGATGGCGCAGGCGAGGAGAGGGGGCAGGCGGCTGGTTTCCTGCCAGACGCGGCGCCACTGTTCCAGCCGCCCGGCCTCGTCCCAATCGGGATCGTAGAAAAACTCCGGCACGTCGCGCGTACCCAAGGGATCGCCTGCTACTTCGCAGGACAGCGGACGCGGCATTTCACCGGGCATCGGCGCACGCAGCAGCATCAACGGATCTTCTTGCAAGCCACGCTGCCAAAACTTCAGAATGCTCAGCCCACAAGACAGATCGGCATACATCGCACCGGAGAATGCGTGCCCATCCAGCAGAACCAAGTCTTGCAGATAAACGAGGCAGCTCTGGGTGTGCATGGCTGCGCAGGCATTCCGAAAGAGCAGGCGCTGCGACCATGCATCCCGAAGCGATGACAAGCGTGCGCGTTCTTCCAGTTTCGAAAGTGCCTCGTCAACCCGCAAAAAATCGTCGAAGATGCGCCCTTGGAGTGGGTTTTCTGGAATATCGTATATTGCTTGTTTTGCTGACATTAACAGGTGCAGGACAATGAAAGTGGCTTTACGGTTGTCTGATAGTAGCCCTATTTAGCCAGAACACGAAGCCTAATATTTCAGCATAATTGCATGCGCGTGATAAAGGACGTTATCATGGGCATTTCAGGCTTTTTTGCATGATTAAATTCTGGAAACCCCGACCCCGAAGAAATGCGGCAACATTCCGCTCGGGGCCGTAAGAAAACGGTTCCCGCCGCGCGCCTCGCGAAACGCAGCGGCGCAGGTCCAATTGCCTCAAATGCGCCGATAATCACATCTGTGTATTCTGGCAATACTGTCTCGACCCGAGTTCGACTTGCTGGAATAAATCGATCCAGAGCCAACGCTTGCATAAATCCATTTGACTTTCCAGTAAGTTATTCGAATCTCGTTTAACTTATAAATTCGATGGCAATTTCAGTCATATTTTAGATATACTAATTTTATGAATGAACCATTCGAAAATCATACTATAAGATTATTGCAGGAGATGCGGGAAGCGTCAGCGCACCAATCCGCTGAAATTCGCGCCCAGATTGCTGTGCTGGCGCAAGGGCAGGTGGGAATCAGGACTGAGGTGCAAGCCCTCCGAACTGAAGTGCGCGAAGTTCGGTCCGATCTGAACAAGGTCAATCTGCACCTTCAAGAGGTCGCGATTATCCTCGATCACCACAGCACCCGCCTCGATGCTATTGAGCGCCAGCTTGGGCTCGACAAGCTCAAACACTGAACCGAAATCGGCAGGCGCATATCATGGCCGATCCCGTCCTCATCGCCTACGGTGTCAAGCGGCGCGGTGCCTCCAAGCGTGCGCACTGGACGCGCATCGGGGAGGTGTATCCGCATGAGAGCGGGGCAGGGCTTACGGTAGTGCTCAACGTTCTGCCACTCGATGGCCGGGTCATCCTGCTTGAACTCGATGCCGCTGACGATAGGCGTCTCGATGCGGAAGCGGCGCGATTTGCAAAGCGGAGCAAAGCCCCAAGCAGGAGATCACCATGACGTCCGATCTGATCGTCCTGCCAGTATCGGACACCCTTCCTGTGGCGTTCGGCACCATCGATCCCCGTGCGAAGGCGGTCATGCAGCAGTTCTTCAACGCAGAAATCGATAATCCCAGAACGCGGCGCGCCTATATGTACGGTGCTGCGGACTTCTTCCGTTTCGTATTGCCGGTCATCGGCAACAGCCTTGCAGCCATCAATGCATTGCACGTTTCAGCTTGGATCGACCGCATGAAGAAGCGGCGACTATCGACGCCGACGATCAAGCAGCGCCTTGCCGGCGTGCGCATGTTGTTTCAGGCACTCGCCCGTGAACAGGTTATCCCATCCAACCCGGTCTCTGTTGTCAAAGGACCCAGGTACAGCGTCGAGCGCGGCAAGACCCCCGTGCTTGATGGCGACGAGATGCGCCGATTGCTGGACAACATCGACACCTCGACGCTCATCGGCCTGCGTGATCGCGCCATGATCGGCACCATGGCCTACAGCTTCGCGCGGATATCGGCGGTCACGTCGCTGATCGTCGGCGACCTCTTTCACCAGAAGCAACGCCTTTGGCTCCGGCTGGCGGAGAAGGGCGGCAAGTCCAAGGACATTCCGTGCCACCATCAGCTCGAAGACTACATCGCGGAATGGCTTGCGGCCGCCGAATTGTCCGGCGCGCCGACTGCGCCGCTGTTCCAGACGTTCACCTGGCCGGCCGAGCCGGACGGCAATCAGAACGAGGGGGAACCAGTACAAGAAAAGCGCAAGCCACGCCGCCGCATCGTGTCCGGCCAGCCCATGACCCAGGCGATGACATGGGAAATGATCCAACGCCGCGCCAAGGCAGCCGGGATCAAGACCAAGGTCTGCAATCACACCTTCCGCGCAGCCGGCATCACCGCCTATCTGACCCACGGCGGCACCATCGAACGCGCCGCGGTGATTGCCGGACATGAATCCACGCGCACGACAAAGCTCTACGATCGGCGCCCCGACGATGTCACGCTTGACGAGATCGAGAAGATACGGTTTGCATGAAATTCCCGTCCTATACCGCGCCATTCGTCATACCCAAACATGATCGCGACCGCCTCGAAGATCTCTTGAAATCCGGCGAATATCCAGGGCTGTTTTGCATTCGCTTTCGCATCGTGCTGCTGTTCGGCCATGGCGCGAGCGCCAAAGACATCGGTGCCAGGCTCAACCTCGGAAGTTCTGCAGTGTATCGCTGGCGCACCGCCTACCTTCGAGATGGCGTGCCAGGATTGCTCAAGCCGATGCGGCTCAAGCTGGATGCACAGCCCATGCCTCCGCCCTCATGCACCGCAAAGTTTCCACTTCCCAAGCGCGACCGAGACCACCTCAAAAAACTCATTCAATCCGCCACCTACTCGAGCCGCATCGCCAGCCGGTTCGTCATCGTTCTCCAAAGTGGAGAAGGCGTGAAGGCAAGCGAGATCGCCAATCGGCTCGGCATTGCGATACCATCGGTATATCGCTGGCGCGCCATCTATCTCAGATACGGTGTGCCAGGATTGCTCATCGCTCAGCCATTGAAACGGCATGGCAAGATCGAGACGAAGGTCCCGTCTGCATGATGCCTCGATCCAGCACAGCCCAGTTCATTTTGCGTAGCCATGATCGCGAACGCCTCGAATACCTCATTCAATCTGGCGACTATTCGCGCCAGTTCACCAACCGGTTTAATATAGTGCTTCAGTCCGGAAACGGATTGAAAGCAAGCGAGATCGCCAAAAGCCTCCGCATTGCACTCTCGGCTGTCTATCGTTGGCGCTCTAACTACCTCAGATATGGGATGCGGACGCTGCTCAGGCCGCGGCGTTTGAAGTAGAGGTCCGCTCCCAAGCTTCGCGTGAAGCCGCGTCGTTGAAGGCAAAACGTGTCCGCACGTGCTGAGTTTCAACTCGGCTGGCCGGCGTGGCAATTCGACGACCTGTTGGCATGAAACCGGCCATAACCACAGCAAGGTGGCTATTGCTCATGGAGCACACAATCACGCGCGCCGCACGTCTCTCCCGTGAATTCACTACCTGTAATCGTGGTCGTGTTCAATCATCACGCTAAGAATCAAACATTGATATGCAATCCGACCACCCGCACAATAGGCCCATGCCGATTAGCCCAAAGATCAAAGATCGAAGAGAAAATAATTCACTACGTCGCCCAGTCAATTCACAGCTGCGGCGCAGCCCTATCGAATGACGAACTTGCGGCATGTTTTCTTCAAATAGGAGACTGGGAAGTCAACGCAGCATTGGGCCTCGCCCCAGACCGAAAAATCACGCAAGCAAACCTTGAACCCACATTGCGCAGCTTGGGCAGGAGAATTGGCAAAGTGCTCCGTCGCCACGCCGCCAAGTGTGATGCGGCACCAAACGAACCGCTCGTCGGCAAGCGACGTGGGCGCCCCAAGGGCAGCAAGAACAAGCCGAAGGCGCGACTTGCGTAGCCCAGCCCATCAATCCTTTCCCGCGACCGCCACGCTGAGGCCCCGTCCGCGAGGCGAGGG
>Ga0209069_10000591_pt1 | contig 17024 bp, 12 predicted proteins | sample Str013_2_FD_187202 | JGI IMG/M metagenome (GOLD analysis project Ga0209069, IMG submission 187202) | Freshwater sediment microbial communities in response to fracking from Pennsylvania, USA - Straight Creek_MetaG_SC_2013 (SPAdes) (version 2) | ecosystem: Environmental > Aquatic > Freshwater >...
TCGAAACGGTGTCGAGGCGCGAGGATTGCAGAAAGGCCTTGTGGTAGACGCGGCCCGAATGGGGCGAGGCAAAGACGAAGGGGAGGGTCTGATTGGCCGGCGCCAAGACCTCGAACGGCGGATCGATTGCCGACCCGCCACGCCTGTCTCCGCCGCCAACGAGCCTCAAGCCGTTAACCCTTGGTTAGATGACTTAAGTGGAGCATCGATAAGGGACGCAATCAAGGCAAACCGGCGTCAGTGCGAGCAGATTTTGGTTAACAGTTGCATGGACTTGGCGCAAAAAGAGCGCGGTCGTAAGAGTGGGCGTGGCTCTTGCACGGTTCCGCCGAGAGCTTGAGGGGTATTAAAGACCATGGCGAAAATTCTGCTCGCCGAAGACGACGACGCGATGCGACGCTTTCTGTCGAGCGCGCTGGAAAAGGCCGGTCACGAGGTCGCTTCGTTTGCACAAGGCGACGAGGCCTTCGACTGCCTGCAAGCCGGCATCGTGTTCGACCTCTTGTTGACCGATATCGTCATGCCGGTGATGGACGGGATCGAGCTGGCGCGCCGCGTTTCGGAATCGACGCCGAAGATGAAAATCATGTTCATCACAGGTTTTGCGGCCGTGGCGCTCAATCCCAATAGCAACGCACCGAAAGACGCCAAGGTGTTGTCGAAGCCGTTCCACTTGCGCGAGCTGGTGCAAGAGGTCGAACGGCTGCTCGCCGCCTAGCCCTGCCGGCCGGGAATGTCCCGGCTTGTCTTGCTCCCGGCGCGCCGTTATAGGGTGCGCCGTCCCGACGCCGATTTCCGTGATTCCCGGTCGGGCCAAGTGGGCGTGTAGCTCAGCGGGAGAGCACTACGTTGACATCGTAGGGGTCACAAGTTCGATCCTTGTCACGCCCACCACCCTTCGCCTTTGGCTTCGGGTGGCTTACGCAAGCAGCGTAAAGCGCCTGATGGCGATTTAGGCGAAGAAGCTTCGCCCCAAGTCCGATTGCGCGAGTTCGGATGCCGGTTGCATCGCAGCGGCGAATTCGGCCGCGAAACCGGCGCAGTGTGACCATTGCCGCTGTTGCCTGAACAATCTTTAATGTTGTCTTAATGCGGCCGGATTCGCGGTATGCGATCCGCGCGTCAGTTCTATTCTCGAGGACCCTCCATGCAGCGCGTGTTGATTGCTCTTGCCGCCGTCGTGTTGCTCACGGCGGCGATCGTTCTTGGCGTGAAGTATTTCACCAAGCAGGGTCCGGAAACGCCCGGAACAACAACCACCGCAACCACGGGTACGAGCGGTACGACGGGGACGACGGGGACAGCGATTCCCGGAACCGGTGCGGTCACCGCAACGGCGGAACCGCCGGCGCCTTATTTCGCCTTCCGCCGTCTTGAAATCGAAACGACGGGAGCCGAACCGCAAGCCTGTCTCGTGTTCACGCGCAAGCTCGATAGCAGCGGCACGGTCAAGTACGAAGACTATTTGAAGTTCGATCCGGAAACGAAAATCGCGGTGCGGGCGACCGAGCAGCGCTTGTGCATCGCGGGACTGGCGTTCGGACAAGATTACAAGTTGCAGCTGAAGGAAGGTCTGCCGGCGGCGGGCGGGCAAGAAAAACTCAAGAAGTCGGAAACGATTCCGGTCGCTCTGCGCGACAAGCCGGCGCTGGTGCGCCTGGGCAACGGCTTCGTGCTGCCGCGCGAGAACGTGGACGGCGTGCCGATCACGACGGTCAATGTCGCCAAGCTCGACATCAAAATCGTGCGCGTCGGCGATCGCTTGCTGTCGCAATTGCAGACCGGCGTCGTCGACCAACGCGAGTTCTACGACTACGAACGCACGACGATCGAGAACGAGCAAGGCCAGGTCGTGTGGACCGGCCAGATGACCGTTGTCGACAACCGCCGCAACGCCGAAGCTATGACGCTTTTTCCGCTGCGTCAGGCATTGAAGGCATTGAAGGACAAGCAGCCGGGCGCGGGCGCCTTCCTGGTGGTGGCGCAGGACGCCGCCGACAAGACCTCGACCGATCAGAGCGAAGAATACAAGCCGCGCGCGGCGCAATTCGTCGTCGATACGGATTTGGCGCTGACCACGTTCACCGGCAAGGACGGCATCAACGTCTTCGCGCGCTCGCTGCGCAGTGCCGGCGCGGTCTCGGGCGTGACGCTCGCGCTCGTCGCGCGCAACAACGAAGAATTGCTCCGTGTACGGACGGATAGCGAAGGCCACGCCACGTTCCCGGGGTCGATCGCGCGCGGCACCGGCGGCATGGAGCCGGTCGTCATCATGGCCTACGGCTCGGGCGGCGACTTCACGTTCCTGGATTTGCGCCGTCCGGCGTTCGATTTGACCGATCGCGGCGTCGAAGGCCGCGCGGCACCGGGCGATCTCGACGCCTATATGTATACCGACCGCGGCGTCTATCGCCCCGGCGAGACTGTCAATTTCACGACGCTGGTGCGCGATCAAAGCGCCAAAGCGATGGGCGACACGCCGCTGACCTTCGTGCTGTCGCGTCCGGACGGGTTGGAATCCAAGCGCTTCACCTCGACGCATCAAGACGCGGGCGGTCTGGTCACGCCGGTGACGCTGACGAACACCGCGCCGCGCGGGCGCTGGCAGCTTGCGGTCTATGTCGATCCCAAAGCCGATCCGATCGGGCGTATCGCCTTCGACGTGCAGGATTTCGTGCCGCAAAAACTCAAGGTCGAACTGAAGCCGACGCAAACGGTGCTGAAGCCGGGGATAACGGTCGCCATCGACGTCAACGGGCGCTTCCTCTACGGCGCGCCGGCAGCCGGATTGGGCGGCGAAGGGACGATGCAGATCGGCGCCGACAGCGATCCCTTTGCCGGCGTCGCGGCGCTCAAGGGCTACGTCTTCGGCAAGGTCGACGAGACCTTCGAAGGCACGCAAGTGACGATGAACGTGGCCGAGACGGATGCTGCGGGAAAGACTCAGGCGACAGCCGCGCTCGACACCATCGCCGAAACGACATTGCCGTTGAAGGCCGATTTCACGATCGCGCTCTATGAGCCGGGCGGGCGTACGACGTCGAAGAAGGTGAGCCTGCCGCTGCGCACGCGCGACGTGCTCGTCGGCATCCGGCCGGCATTCCAGTTCGGCTCGATCCAAGAGGGCTCGCCGGCGAATTTCGAAATCCTCGCGGTCAATGCCGACGGCAAACCGATCGCCAAGCAAGGACTAACGTGGGAATTGGTCAACGAAGAGACCGACTATCGCTGGTATCAAGTCGACAACGCCTGGAAGTACGAGCGCGTCGTCAACGACCGCATCGTCGAAGGCGGGACGCTCAACCTCGACGGCACGACGCCGGGCAAGCTCGGCAAAGCGCTGCCGTGGGGCCAATTCCGCTTGACCGTTGCCGATCCGGCGACCGGCGCCACCACGGCCTATCGCTTCTGGTCGGGCTGGGGCGGCGGCGCGGCGGGCGACAGACCCGATCGCGTCAACGTTTCGACCGACAAGCAGCTTTACGCCGCGGGCGACAGCGCCAAGCTCAGAATCAATCCGCCGACCGACGGCAAGGCCTTGATCGTCGTTGCCTCCAACAAGATCCATTGGATGCGCGAAGTCGATGTTTCGGCCTCGGGCACCGACGTTTCCATTCCGGTGTCGAGCGATTGGGGCTCGGGCGCCTATGCGATGGTGACGCATTACCGGCCGCTGTCGTCGCAATCGCGCGGGCCGGTGCGCGCGATCGGCGTCGCCTGGATCGGCGTCGATCCGGCGCCGCGCTCGCTGCAAGTGACGCTGAAGGCGCCGCAGAAAATCGCGCCGCGGCAGAAGGTGACGATCCCGGTCGAGGTGAAAAACGGCGGCGGCGATGCGGTCTACGTGACGCTCGCCGCGGTCGACGAAGGCATCTTGCAGCTCACCGACTTCAAGTCGCCCGATCCGGCAAAATATTTCCTCGGCAAGCGGCGCCTGGGCCTCGACATGCGCGACGATTACGGCCGCTTGATCGCAGCCGAGCGCGGCGCGGTCGGCGAAATCCGAATGGGCGGCGACGGCTTGGGCGGGCGCTCGCTCGCGGTCGTGCCGCAGAAGACCGTGTCGTTGTTCGCGGGGCTGGTGAAGCTCGACGATTCCGGCAAAGGCAACGTCGTCCTCGACGTGCCCGACTTCAACGGCGAACTCCGGTTGATGGCGGTCGCCTATAGCGACACGCGCGTCGGTCACGCGGAGCAGCCGATGACGGTGCGCGATCCGGTGGTGGCGGAAATCGTGTTGCCGCGCTTCTTGGCGCCGGGCGACAAAGTGCAAGCCGCCCTCAACATGCACAATGTCGAGGGACAGCCCGGTCAATACATCGCGACGATCAAAGCCACGGGGACGACGCAAAGCCCCGGCGGGCAGACGCGGCTGTCGATCAATCTGGGCGCGGGCGAGCGTAAGCTCGTCACCGTGCCGGTCGACGGATCGCTGCTCGGCATCGGGCAGATCGCCCTGCAAGTGACGGGACCGGGCGGCTTCAAGGTCGATCGCTCCTATCCCATCGAGGTGCGGGCGCCGCAGCTGCCGGAGAGTTCGAACGACATCGCGCTCGTCGCGGCCGGCAAGGAGAACAAATTCGGCCACGAGATGCTGGCGCCTTATGCGCCGGGCACGACGAAAGTCGCGGTGACGGTGAAGGGTTCGCGCGGCTTTGACGATGTGCCTGGCCTGCTGCGCTGGCTCGACCGCTACCCTTATGGTTGCATCGAGCAGACCTCGAGCCGCGCCTATCCGCTCCTCTATTACAACGACATGGCGCTGCTCTCCGGCGTCAAGCAGGACAAGTCGATCAAGGATCGCGTGCAAGAGGCGTCCGAACGCGTCCTCGACATGCAGACCTATGGCGGCAGCTTCGGCATGTGGAGTTCGATCTCGGGCGAGGCCGATCCTTATATCGGCATGTTCGCGACCGACTTCCTGATGGAGGCGAAGGCGCACGGTTACGTCGTGCCGCAGGAAGGCATCGAGCGGGCGCTCGGTTGGGCGCGCAAGGCCACGGGTGCGGAAGCCTCGGGCGATCTGGCGCGCGCCTACGGCTACTATCTCTTGGCGCGCGCGGGCACAGTCAATCCGAGCGAGCTTCGCTACTTCGCCGATACGCGCGTCGAAGGCATGACGAACGCCTTCGCGCTCGGTCTGATGGGAACGGCGCTGACCAATATCGGCGACCGTTCGCGGGCGGCGCCGGCCTTCGCCAAGGCGCGCGACATCGCGATCAACGCCAATGCGATCAAATACGGCTGGACCGGCTACGGCTCGCTGTTACGCGATGTCGCGGGTCTGACGGCGGTGTCGGCGGAAGCGCAGCAGGTCGCGCTGATCCCGGCCTTGGTCAAACGCGCGACCAGCTTCGATCCGCGTCTCAACTACACGACGACGCAAGAGAAAGCCTGGATGCTGCTGGCCGCGCACGCGATCGAGGCGACGACGCCGCCGATCAATGTCGCGGTCACCGGCGCCAGCACCGCGGCCGCGAACGCCAAGGTGCTGCGCTTCAATCCGGAGGCGGCCCAGGTCGACGCCGGCATCGCGGTGCGCAACAACGGGCAGCGGGAAATCTGGCGCGTCGTCTCCGTCGAAGGCGTTCCAGCCCAACCGCTACCGGCGGCGCAGAACGGTGTGACCTTGTCGAAGGCCATCCTGACGATGGACGGCAAGCCGGCGAACCTCGCGACCGTGAAGCAGAACGACCGCTTCATCGTCGCCTTGTCGGGCGAGATGGCCGACACGCGGGCGCGGCTGATGGCGTTGCTCGATCTTTTGCCGGCGGGCTTTGAGATTGAAGGCGCGGTCCAGCGCAACGACGACGGCTCGACGATCTACAAATTCCTGCCGGCACAGGCGGCCTCGAACATCGTCGAGGCGCGCGACGATCGCTTCATCACCACCTTCGACGTCGGTTCGACCTATCAGCCGACCGACCCGAAGGAAGTGGCGAAGATGCGGAACCCGACCTTCCACTTCGCCTATATCGTGCGCGCCACGATCCCGGGCTCCTATGTTGTCCCCGCGGCGGTGGTCGAAGACATGTACGGCCCAGACGTCCGTGCACGGACGAATATGGGTACAATGACGGTAGCGGCGCCTTAGGAGTAAGAGTGGTGCGTACAGCGATTTTCCTTCCCCCCTTGAGGGGGAAGGTGGACGCCGGAGCCCTCAGGCGACGGCAGCCAGATGGGGGGACACCCCAGCCAACGCTGTCCCCCCTTCCGTCTCGTCGCCTCGCGACGCTCGGCGTCGACCCACCTTCCCGCCTCCGCAAAATGCTTCGGCGGGCGAGTCGCGCGCACAAGGCCGGCGTAGCTTTAGCGAAGACGGCCCCCTCAAGGGGGGAAGATAACGGCGTTTTCTGATGCGCGGCGTGGCCAGAAAATTCGCGCAATACCGCACGACCCTCATCATTGGTACGTTCGCGCTCGTTGGTTTGCTCTTCGCGCTCGCCGTCACCGATCGTTTGAGTCCGCTCGGCCGCACGCGGGCGGACGATCGTTCGGTCATCGTCACGGCCGCCGACGGCACTTTGCTCAGAGCCTTCATCGCGCGCGACGGTGCGTGGCGATTGCCGGTGAAGCCGGCGCAAGTCGACAAGCGCTATCTGCAGCTGTTGCTGGCGTGGGAGGATCAACGCTTCGAGACGCATCCGGGCGTCGATGCGGTCGCGATCGGGCGGGCGCTGACGCAGATGGCGCTGCGCGCGCGCGTCGTCTCCGGCGCCTCGACGATCACGATGCAGGTTGCGCGTCTGCTCGAGCCGCGGCCGCGCACGGTCGGCGCCAAAATTCTGCAGATGGCGCGCGCGCTGCAGCTCGACTGGCATTTGACGAAGGAGCAAACGCTCGAGCTCTATCTGACGCTGGCGCCCTATGGCGGCAATCTCGAAGGCGTGCGCGCCGCGAGCCTCGCCTGGTTCGGCAAGGAGCCGCAGCGCTTGACGTGGGGCGAGGCGGCGCTGCTCGTGGCGTTGCCGCAATCGCCCGAGCGGCGGCGCCCCGATCGCCATCCCGATGCGGCGAAGGTGGCGCGCGACCGCGTGATCAAGACGCTCGCGGAGCGCGGCGTCATTCCGCCGCGCGAGGCGCAGGAGGCGATGGCCGAGCCGATCCCGGCGCACCGCCAACCGTTCCCGTTCCACGCACCGCATTTGGCGCAGGATCTCTTTGCCGACAATCGCGCAGGGGCCGCCGTCATCACCTCGACGGTCGACGCCAATGTTCAGATCAAGCTCGAGGATTTGGCTAAGCGCGAGCGCGTCTATTACGACGACGGCGCCAACATGGCGGTTATCGTCGTCGACAATTCGGCGCGCGGCGTTGCGGCCTATTTGGGCGGCGCGGAATTCTGGTCGGCCGCCGGCCAAGTCGATCTCGCCAACGCCGCGCGCTCGCCGGGCTCGACGCTGAAGCCTTTCATCTATGGACTCGCATTCGACGATTCGATCGTCCATCCGCAGACGCTGATCGACGACAAGCCGACCATGTTCGGCGACTACGAGCCGAAGAATTTCGATCGCGCCTTTCAAGGCACGGTGACGATCGCGCAGGCGTTGCAAATGTCGCTGAACGTGCCGGCAGTAGCGCTGCTTGACCGCATCGGACCGGTGCGGCTGGCGGCGACACTGCGCAACGCTGGCGCCGAACTCGTCTTTCCCGTCAAAGGCGCGATCCCGACCTTGCCGCTGGCGCTCGGCGGTGTCGGCATCTCCTTGCGCGATTTGACGATGCTCTACGTCGCGATCCCGACGGCCGGCGAAGTTGCGCCCTTGCGCTACCGCGTCGCCGACCGCCAAGGCGAACGCTTCCGCATGTTCGGTGCGCCGGCTGCCTGGTACCTGAGCAATATCATGCGCGGCGCCAATCTGCCCGACGGCTGGTCGATGGGGCAGGGGATCGTGCGGGCGCGCGACATCGGCTTCAAGACCGGCACGTCCTACGGTTATCGCGATGCGTGGGCGATGGGTTTCTCGCGCCACTACACGGTCGGCGTTTGGGTCGGGCGCGCCGACGGCTCGACGCGGCCGGGGCATTTTGGGCGCAATGACGCGGCGCCGCTGCTGCTCAAGGTGTTCGAGCTGCTGCCGAGCGAAGGGCTGGCGCCGAGGGTCGCGCCGGAGGGCGCCTACACGGCGCAAAATGCCGAAGCCTTGCCGGTGGCGCTGCAACGCTTTCGGCCGCGCATCGGCATGGCGGCGGGCCTGAAGCGCGAACTGCCGCCGCGAATTTCCTTCCCGCCGAACGGCGCGGTGGTCTCGCTGCGACCCGCCGGTCAGCTGCAGCAAAAGCTGCCGCTCAAAGCCGCCGGCGGCAAGGGCATGTTGCGCTGGGTGATCAACGGCGTGCCGCTGGCGGCCGATGTCGGCTCGGGCCCGCAGGCATGGTGGACGCCGGAAGGCGAAGGCTTCGCGCGCATCACCGTGGTCGACGCCGACGGGCGCAGCGACACCGCGCAAGTCCGGCTCAAGGCCGAGAAGTAGGAGAAAGATTGAACCACAAAGGCCGCGAAGGACACGAAGAGATGTTGGCGCTTTGCGCCCCGTTTGAGACTCGCCGCGAGTTGAAGGGAACCATCAGCGTCTTCGTGGCCTTCGTGTCCCTCGTGGTGAATCTTTTTTCTCACGACACCTACATCGATCCGGCGACGTTGCGCGGATTTGTCGCCGCGCAGTCGCCCTCCTAAGCAGGGCACAACGCTTGTCCCATGTCCGAGTCTCAGCCAAACCCGCCGCTCAACTCCGCCTGGCTCGCGCGGGCGCGGGCGGCGTTCGCGCCGGTCGAGGAGGGCGGGCGCGTCACCAGCCTCGAGGGGCGACGGCGCGCGTTCTTTCTTTTGTTCTGCTGCCTGATTGCCAACGGCATCGGGCAGACGCTGATGTTTGCAATTTTGCCGCCACTGGCGCGCGATCTGGGTCTGAGCGAATTTCAAGTCGGATCGATCTTTGCGATCTCTGCGACGATCTGGGTTTTGTCGTCGCCGTTTTGGGGACGGCGCAGCGATCTCTGGGGGCGCAGGCCGATCATTCTGATCGGTTTGCTGTCGTTCGGCGCCTCGACGGTTGGGTTTGCGAGCGCGCTTTCGGTCGGGCTGATGCATTGGTTCACGCCCATGACGGTCTTCGCCCTGCTCGTGCTGACGCGCTGCATCTACGGATTGTTCGGCTCGGGCTCCTATCCGGCGGCGCAAGCCTATATCGCCGACCGCACCAGTTTCAGCGAACGCACGCAAGCGATCGCCGGATTGAACGCCGCCTTCGGTCTCGGCCAGGCGATCGGACCCGGCATCGGTGCGGCTTTGATCGTGCTTGGCGCAACAGCGCCGCTCTACTTCGTCGGCGTGCTCGGTTTCGTTTCGGCCGCGGTCATTTGGCTGCTGTTGCCGGAGCGGTCGCGCCCGCATCAGCGCCGCGAAGTGGCGAAGCTCAAATGGGACGACCCGCGCGTGCTGCCGTTCATCATCTTCGGCGTGATGATGGGAACGGCAGGCGCCATTCCGATCCAGACGATCGGATTTCTCCTCGGCGATACTCTCAAAACGTCGGTCGGCGATACGACGCAGTTGGCTGGTGTCGCACTGATGGCGTCTTCGATCGCCTCGCTCTTCGCGCAGTTCGTGCTGGTCCAGCGTTTCAAACTGACGACGCGCTTTCTGATCCGCGCCGGCACGGTGGTCGGGCTGATGTCGAATTTGATCTTTCTCGTGGCACCGAACTACGGATTGATCGTCTTTGCGCTGGTGCTGGCGGGATTGGGTTTCGGTATGGTGCGTCCGGGCTATGCGGCCGCCGCCTCGTTGGCGGTGCAGCACGACGAGCAGGGCGCGGTCGCTGGGCTCACGGGCGCTGCCGGCGCCTCCGGCTTTATCTTCGCGCCGCTGATCGGCAACGCGCTTTACGCCTTCAATCCGCGCGCCCCCTATGTTCTGGGCGCGCTGTTGATGGCGACACTGGCCGGCTATGCGCTCTTCAGTCGCAGGTTTCACAACTCGGTGAGCATGCCGCCCGAGGACGCGGAGTCCGCCTTGCCGCCCAGCTGAAGGCGCCTAAATCACCTGACGCAAGCGCCGTGGCGGAACCGCCATAATTTAGACTAATTCTAATGGTGCACTGCAAAAAGACGTAAGGCTCCCAGGGCGTAGAGCACAGCCTTCGTGAAGTTCGCCAGGCAAGCGAGAGACGCGTTCTCTCGGAAGCCGGCGGCTATCAACGGAGATGCGGGAGCAATGACTGTCATTCCGGACGTTGTTGAGATTTCGGCGCAGCTGGGAAGCGCGGCGACGCCGGCCGATGTTTGGCGCGCGATGAAAGCGGCTGTCGCGCCGCTCGGCTACGAGTACATGTGCGTCTTGTCGCATCAGTCGGACCTGCGCGAGCGGATCACGCCTGCGGTTCTCTATTTCGATGCGCCGCAAGGCTTCGCCGACGCGTTGGATCGCGCCGGCCACGGGCCGAACAATCCGCTGGTGCAGCGAGCGCTGACGCGGCTCGAGCCGCTGGCGGTAAACGAGATTTGGGCGGCGCCGTTGAGCGAGCGGCAAAAGCGCGTGCTGGCGTTCATCAGCATGTCGCTGAACGTGCGCGACGGCTTCACCATTCCGATCAGGTTGGACGAGACACTGGACGGCATCGTGATGTTCGGCGGCCGCAAGCCGGACACCTCGGCCCTGGTGCGCTCGCTGCTTCATCTCATGGCGCATTGCGCGTTCAAGCGCGCGCAAGAATTGGCGCAGGTGCCGGTGCGCAAGAAAAAGGGCGCCCTGACGGCGCGCGAACTCGAGTGTCTGCGCTGGACCGCACGGGGCAAGACCGATTCGGAGATCGGCACCATCCTGACGATCAGTGCCCGCACCGCGCGATTTCACATCGAAAACGCCAAGCGAAAATTCGGGGTCTCGACCCGAATTCAGGCCGTGGCCGAGGCGCTGAAGCAACGAGCGATCGCCGCCTGATCCGTTTGAAAAATGACGAATCACACGACGCCGAAACCGATGAGTGACATCCACGAGGCCGTTCACGTCGCCGACTCGATCAGGCACGCACGGGCGGCCGGTGAGATTTGGCGTACGCTCAAGATTTTTGCCGGGTCTTTGGGCTTTACACATTTGAGCGTCTTGTCGCCACTGGACGCGAGCGCCAAGAAACTTGCGCCCCACCTGATTTATATCGACGCGCCGGCGAATTTCGTCGATACCTTCGACCAGCGCGCGTTGTTGCACCACCACCCGTTGATCCAACAGGCGCTGACATCGAGCGACCCCTTTACGGTACGCGAAGTTCAGGCGCGCGGGCTTACGGCGGAGCAACGCAAGGTGCTCGAATTCGTCGCTGCGGAACTCGATCTGAAAGCGGGCTTCGTCGTGCCGGTGCGGCGCGCCGACGAGATGCTGGGCGTCGTCATGTTCGGCGGATTGCGCTGCCGCTTGGGCGCCATCGAGCGATCGATCCTGCACCTCTTGGCGCATGCCGCGGTGGTGCGCGCGATCGATCTCAAGCAGGCGCCGAAGAAACCTGCGGCCGGCGATCTAAGCCCGCGCGAGTGCCAATGCTTGCAATGGGCGTCGCAGGGCAAGACGGATTCCGAGATCGGCGTAATCTTGGGGATCAGCGCGCGCACGGCTCGATTCCACATCGAGAACGCAAAACGCAAGCTGGGCGCGGCGACGCGAGTGCAAGCGGTCGCCGAGGCCATGCGGCGCCACGCCATCGCCGCCTGACCAATGCGCCAGGTTTTTGCCGCGGATTTCTGTTTGAGGCCGCGAAATCCTGGCGCCGATTCCAGCTGAACCGGCGAGCGATCTTCCTTATCTCCACGCCCTGCGACGCGAAGCGCTGGGCGGCACAAGCATGACAGATCCGAAGATGACATCCGACGACGGAGCGAACGACGGCGAAAGTCCGATCGAAGCGCTCGACCCGGAGACGCTGGCGTTCTTGAAGGATTATCTTGCGATTTCCGACGACGAGCTGCGCGCGCACGTGCGCCGCCTGGTCGAAGAAATTCGCCGCAATCCGAAAAAGAAAAATCCCGAGGCTTGAGATGGGTGACCGTCACAGGTTCAGGGTTTCGCCTTCTTCGGCAATGCGACAGTCGGCTGCTTCGATTTCGCGGTATCTGCCATCGATGCAACGATCGTCGTCTCGCGCGCGAGCGTCAGGGGACCGGCACAACCGCTTGGCGCAGACGCGACAGCAGCGTCATCGTCGCGTAACCGTCTTGGATCAGACCCTCGGCCTTTTGGAAATCGCGGATCGCGCGGCGGGTGCGCTGACCGATAACGCCGTCGGGCTCGCCGACATCGAGGTTGCGCTTGGCCAAGAGCGATTGCATTTCGACGCGATCATTGCGCGAGACGAGCGGATCCTCGCCGCGCGGCCAAGGCGTCCTGATCGGCGGGCCGCCGTCGAAGCGCTTGGCGAGCTGGCAAACCGCAAGCGCGTAAGAGACCGCATTGTTGTAGGCGAGCACGGCCTTGAAGTTCGGATAAGCGATGAAGGCGGGGCCGCGATGTCCGGCGGGCACGATCAGCGCCGCCGAAACGTCGCCGACGCTCTTGGGCAGCTTGTGTCCGTCGATGCGGACGACGCCTTCGTCCCTCCATTCCTTCACCGGCTTTTCGATCGAGATGTCGGCTTGGCCGTAGTCGAAATCGTCGGGGAGGCGTACTTCATCAAAGCAGGGTTCGCCGGTTTCCCAACCCTTCTGCTGAAGATAGTTCGCGGTCGAGGCAAAAACGTCGGCGAGCGTGTCCCACAGATTGCGTTTGCCGTCGCCGTTGCCGTCGCGCGCATATTGCAAATAGACGGTCGGAATGAATTGGGTCTGGCCCATGGCGCCGGCCCAGGAACCGGTCATGCGTTCGGGCGCGATGTCGCCTTCCTCGATGATCTTGAGCGCGGCCAGCAATTGCTCGCGGCCGAAGGCGCTGCGGCGACCTTGATATGCGAGTGTCGCCAGCGCTTCGACGACGTTGAAGCCGCCGAGATTTTTGCCGAAGTTGCTTTCCAGGCCCCATATGCCGGCGATGATGCTGGCGGGGACGCCGTATTCGCGCTGGGCGCTGCGAAAGGTCTTGCGATGCTGGCGCAGAAGTTCGCGGCCACGTCTCACGCGGTCGTCGGAGATGGCGTTGTCCAGGTACTCCCAGATCGCGCGATTGAATTCGGGCTGGTTCTCGTTGAGCTCGATGACGCGCTGATTGAGCCTGACGTCGCGAAAGGCATCGTCGAAGGTCTTGGCCGAGATGCCCTGCGCCAGCGCCTCGACGCGAAACGCCGCAATCCACGATTCGAATTCGGGCGGCCGCTCGGCCGTGTCGGAAACGGGTTGCGACATGCGCGTGCCGGCCGGGGGCGGATCGGCAAGCGCGACGCCGTTTCCCAGCGCGCAATAGGCCAGCGCCAAGGCGATGCCGCGGGCGAGCCAGGCGAGAGCGGTAAGATACTGACGGATCATGTGTTCTCGGATCGCACGCGGGGACGGGCCGTGGCAAGGGATGAGCATCACAACTGCGGCGCTCGGCGTTGACAAGCGGTAAAGGCCGCCCCTATGGTCCGCCCCTTATTTTTCCCGGCCTTTTTGGGACAGTCCGTCACGAGATCGAAATGAAAATCCGCAACTCCCTGAAGTCGCTCAAAGCCCGGGACAAGGACTGCCGCGTCGTTCGCCGCAAGGGCCGGGTCTACGTCATCAACAAGAAAAACCCCCGCTTCAAGGCGCGCCAGGGCTAACCCCGAGCCTTTGCAGTTCCGGCTGGCACTCGCCAGGCTCTCTGCCCGATACTCGGGCGGGTGAGCGGAAGCGGGTGATTTGTCGTGCGCATGCCGGAAGCAAACAAGGACGTGCTGGCGCGGCGCCCGGCGCTGATCGAGCAATTGCGGCGTCTGGTGCCCGACGGGGTTATCGCCGATCAAGATGCCCTCGCCGCTTATGATTGCGACGCGCTGACCGCTTATCGCCAAAAGCCGCTGGCGGTCGTCCTGCCGCGCAGTGCCGAGGAGGTCAGCGCCGTCCTGGCGTTCTGCCACCGCGAGCAGGTCCGGGTGGTGCCGCGCGGGGCTGGCACGTCGCTCTCAGGGGGAGCCTTGCCGCTGGCCGACGGTATCTTGCTCGGTCTGTCGCGCATGAACCGGATCCGCGAAATCGATCTCGAGAATCGCTGTGCCGTGGTCGAGCCGGGCGTCACCAATCTCGCCATCACCAAGGCGGTCGAGGCCCAAGGCTTCTACTATGCGCCCGACCCCTCGAGCCAAGTCGCCTGCTCGATCGGCGGCAATGTCGCGGAGAACTCCGGCGGCATTCATTGTCTCAAATACGGCCTGACGACGAACAATCTCTTGGGCGTCGAGCTGGCGCTGATCGGCGGCGAGCGCATTCGCCTCGGCGGTAAAGCGATGGAGGCGGGCGGGCTCGATCTCATGGGCCTCGTCACGGGATCGGAGGGTCTCGTCGGCGTCGTCACCGAGGTGACGGTGCGCCTGTTGCCGAAGCCTGAGATCGCTCGCGCCTCGCTTGCCGGATTTCCCACCATCGAAGACGCGGCTCGATGCGTCGCCTTGATCATTGCCGCGGGTCTGATTCCGGCGGCGATGGAGATCATGGACCGCTTCGCCATGGATGCAGTTGAAACCTATTGCGCGCCGGGCTATCCGCGCGACGCGGCGGCGATGCTGATCGTCGAACTCGACGGCATCGCGGTCGATGTTGCGAGCGCGCTCGGACGCATCGAACAAATCGCCCGGGCAAGCGGCGCCGTCTCCTTTTCGACCAGCAACAGTGAAGCCGAGCGCACGCGCATCTGGGCCGGGCGCAAGGCCGCGTTTGCCGCCGCCGGCCGCATAGCGCCCGACATGCTGTGCATGGACGGGACGATCCCGCGCCGCGAACTGGCGCGCGTGCTGGGCCGCATCCGCGAGATGGCAAAAGACTATGGTCTACCAGTGGCGAACGTCTTTCACGCCGGCGACGGCAATTTGCATCCGCTCATCATGTTCGACGTGATGAAGGACGGCGATCTCGAGAAGGCCGAAAAATTCGGCGCCGACATTTTGGCGCTGTGCGTCGAGGTCGGCGGCGTCTTGACCGGCGAGCACGGTGTCGGCATCGAGAAGCGCGATTTGATGCCGCTGATGTTTGCGCCGGAGGATTTGGCGCAGCAGGAGCGCATCAAATGCGCCTTCGATCCGGACGCGCTGCTCAATCCGGGCAAGGTCTTTCCCTCGCTCTCGGCCTGCGTCGAGGGCGGCGCAATGCACGTGCACAAAGGCCGTATGCCGTTTGCCAATCTGCCGCGACTCTAGAGCATGGATGTCTTCACGCCGACGAGCGAGGCGGAGGCGGCGGCGGTCGTCGCCGAGGCCGCGGAGGCGGGACGGTCGCTCGCGATCGAGGGGCACGGATCCAAGCGCGGCCTCGGCCGCTCGATCGAAACCTCCGGCGTTTTGAAGCTGAGCGCGTTGCGCGGCATCATTGTCTATGAGCCAGACGAGTTGGTGATCACGGTGCGTGCCGGCACGCCACTGCAAGAGGTCGAAGCGGCGCTCGCGGAAAAAAATCAATGCCTCGCCTTCGAGCCGGCGAGCTGGTCGTTCGAGGCCGGCGCCGAGGCGACGATCGGTGGCACGGTCGCCGCCGGCGTCGCAGGTTCGCGCCGTGTCGTGCTCGGCGGCGCGCGCGATCATCTGATCGGCTTTCGCGCCGTCAACGGCGAGGGCGGCGTGTTCAAAGCCGGCGGACGCGTGGTGAAAAACGTGACCGGCTACGATCTGCCGAAGCTGGCGGCGGCATCGTTCGGCACCTTGTTCGCGATGACGGAGCTGACGCTGCGCTGCTATCCCCGCACCGAGGCTCCGACGTCGCTTGTCATGCACGATCTCAACGTCACGCAAGGCTGTGCCCTGTTGCGCAAGGCTGTTGGCTCGGCTTGGGAGGCGACCGGGTTTTGTTACGTGCCGCGTCCGGCTCTCGATCGGCTAGGCGCCGAAGCGGAAGGCGCGCAATCGCTGACCGTGATCCGGTTCGAGGGGAGCGCCGAGAGCATGGCGGCGCGGGCCAAGGGGTTTGCGCAGGCGCTGGCGCCGGAGGCCAGCGTCGATGCCGGCGATTGGTCGCAACGCTTGTGGAGCGAGATCGGCCAACTCAAACCCTTCCGAGATGCGCAGAATTTGTGGCGCCTGAGCGTACCGCCGGCCGCGGCACCGCGCGCGCTGCAATTACTGCACCCCGAGTGCTTTGTCGCCGATTGGGCCGGCGGCTTGTTGTGGCTCGCGTACGGTGCCGCCGCGCCGTCGGCAGTGGAGGTGCACGCGGCCGCGTTCGATCTCGGCGGACACGCCATGCTGTTTCGCGCGGGCGACGAGATGCGGCGATCGGTGCTCGTCTTTGCGCCCCGCGACGAAGCGACGATGGCGTTGACGCGCCGGCTCAAGCAGGCCTTCGACCCCGCCGGGATCCTTAATCCCGGCCGGATGTACGCGGGGATTTGAATCATGCGCACGAATTTTTCGCCAAGCCAGCTCAGTGACCCGGTCCTCGCTGCGGCCGAACATGAATTGCGCGCCTGCGTTCATTGCGGCATGTGCACCGCGACCTGTCCGACCTATGTGCTGCTCGGCGACGAACTCGACGGTCCGCGCGGCCGCATTCAACTCATTCAAGGCATGCTCGAGAGCGGCGCGGCGCCGAGCGCGACAGTCGTCACGCATATCGACCGCTGTCTGTCGTGCCTCGCCTGCGTCAGCGCTTGCCCGTCGGGCGTCAATTATCCGCGCCTGATCGACGAAGCGCGCGCCCATATCGCGCAGACCTACAGCCGGCCTTGGCGCGAAGCGTTGCTTCGCCGGGCGTTGGGCTTTGTGTTGCCGCGGCGATGGCTGCTGAGGCGGGCGCTGACGATCGCGCGGCTTGCCTCGCGCTTCGCAAGGTTCGTTCCGGAGCCGGCGCGGAGCGCAATGAACGTCGCAACAAGTTTGCCACGGCCGTCGGCGGCAAGGCGTTTTGCAAAGACGATTGTGGCGCAGGAAGCTCGGAAGCAA
>Ga0209069_10000592_pt1 | contig 17015 bp, 15 predicted proteins | sample Str013_2_FD_187202 | JGI IMG/M metagenome (GOLD analysis project Ga0209069, IMG submission 187202) | Freshwater sediment microbial communities in response to fracking from Pennsylvania, USA - Straight Creek_MetaG_SC_2013 (SPAdes) (version 2) | ecosystem: Environmental > Aquatic > Freshwater >...
CTTTAAAACTAATCGTTCAAATTATATGAGGTGCATTTGCATGATTGTTGGTTTAAAAAGCCCCGCTTAGAAAAGCAGGGCGTTGTTGATCGTACCCTTTAAAACTAAATCTTTAATTCGTTGATTTTACAATTGCCTGCGTGCTGATTTCATTTCCTTTCGTCACTTTCATAATATACATGCCAGCGGGTACCTGCGCCATAGAAATTACTTCAGTTTGGTTGGCGTGTTGTATCGTAAAACTCTTTACTATTTGTCCGTTAGTATTTATTACCTGGTAGGTAACTGAATTATCCTGCCAGTTTTGCGGAATGGTAATTCTTACTTCGTTAACTATTGGGTTAGGGTAAGCCAATATTTTTACTGATTCACTCGCTTTACCGATGCGCACTAACCTTACAACAGATGTTTGAGAACGGCCATCCATGTCCACCATTTTCAACCTGTAATAAATTACCCCTGTATTTCCTGCCGGGAGTTTGTCGGTGAAAGCATAGTTGGTTATTGTTTCACTGTTACCTGCTGCGAAAATCATGGCAGCATCAGTATAATCTACACCATCAAAACTGCGTTCAATAATAAAATGACTTGCATTCTTTTCAGACGTAGTGCTCCATTTCAGTGAAACATTATTGTTGATATAGGAAGCATTCCAGTTAATCAGTGTAACAGGCAGAAAGCTCTGAACAGGCTGGTCATAGGTAAATCCCTTAAACCAGAATGAATACATCCTGTCGGCTGCTCCGCTTACCCCGGTACTTGTGGCACCTGTACGAATACGAAAACTGTTTACGTTCTGGTAAGTACTGGTGGTCATTACAGAGGTGGCACTTGTATCAATATCTACATAATTTGTAACAGGGCCATCAAATCGCCTACCTGTATTGGTAAGAACACCCTGCAAGGTTTCCATAATATCTGATACAGCCAGGGCTGAATTGCTTTCCAGAACGTATGATTTCAAATTATATAAACTTACAAATTCATTTATTTTGTCTCCGTTACCATCAATATCAAGGGCTGTCAAATCGAAATTACTTACAGCCACTGGCGTATTGGTCCCAGCCTGCACAAAAGAAATTTGAAATTCCATCCACCATTCTGCAGCACCCGGAGCGGTATTGTTATTATAAGTAACCTGCGGTTGAAATGCTTTTGCAAATCCAGTATTGGTTAAATCAATACTTACCAGCTTCACCAAAGAAGAGGAGCGGCCATTTATTTTTACCAATGCATCAACCCCTGTGCCTACAGCAGGAAAACGATATACTGCATTGTCTGCACCATCTGTACCGAAAACAAGTGATGAATTGCTAAACACCAGTTCGGTAGCAGTTGTTGATTGCGCTGTAACTGTGAATGAAAATGTGGTAGTGAAAAACAAAACAGCGAAAACTGTTTTGATGATGGTGGAAGAATTAAATACATTCTCCTTGGGGCTGGGGTACAAGAGTTTCATAATGTAAATTTTACAGGGTCAAGATAGATTTGTACGAATGGCCCACAGGCATTGGAATAAATCAGGAAGACTTTTCCAGGAGAATTGGAGAGAGAAAATTTTGTTGGAATTATTCGAAGGAGATTGGGTACGTCAGTTTCTGTGTGAGTAACTTGATGACACAAAGATTAACCGTATTTTCCGAAGATGCAAGTGTTTTTAAAAAAATATTTTCACTTTTTTTCGCCCAACGGCTGGAAACGCTCGTTTAACAACACATAATTCACGGTAAAGTAAAATATAAAAAGCGACCCATATATTGAGTCGCTTTTTATATAATATGTTGAAGAAAAACTATTTATAAGCTGGTGCCAGGCTCTTAGCCAGGTCAACCATCCGCTTAATGCCTTCCTCTGGTAAGTTCCCTTTTTTAAACTCCGCCAGCACCTCAGGCATTTTATTTTCCATCTCCACCAGGAAATGTTCTTCAAATGATTTTACATTCTTTACTGCAACTTCTCTTATCAAGCCTTGTGTACCAAGATAAATAATTGCCACTTGTTTTTCCACTGACATTGGTGAATACTGGAGCTGTTTTAATATCTCCACGTTACGCGCACCTTTATCTAATACAAGTTTTGTAGCAGCATCCAGGTCGCCCCCAAACTTAGAGAAGGCTTCCATTTCACGGTATAAAGCCTGATCGAGTTTTAATGTACCCGCCACTTTCTTCATTGATTTGATCTGTGCATTACCACCCACCCGGCTAACAGAGATACCTACGTTAATAGCCGGACGAATACCAGCATTGAACAGGTTACCTTCAAGGAATATCTGACCGTCTGTAATTGAGATAACGTTTGTAGGAATATAAGCAGATACGTCACCTGCCTGGGTTTCAATAATTGGAAGAGCCGTTAATGAACCGCCTCCTTTTACCAAATGCCTGATGGACTCAGGTAAATCATTCATGCGTTTTGCCACTTCATCTTTCGCAATTACTTTGGCGGCTCTTTCCAGCAAACGACTGTGCAGGTAGAATACATCACCGGGGTAAGCTTCACGACCCGGTGGACGACGAAGCAACAGTGATACTTCACGATATGCTACGGCTTGTTTGGAAAGATCATCATAAATGATCAATGCAGGGCGACCTGTATCACGGAAAAACTCTCCTATGGCAGCTCCGGCAAATGGTGCATAGAATTGTTGTGGCGCAGGATCAGAAGCAGAAGCCGCAACAATAGTAGTATATGCCATTGATCCGTTCTCTTCCAACACTTTCATAACACCTGCAATGGTACTTGCTTTCTGTCCTATCGCAACATATATACAATAAACTGGTTTACCAGCTGCATAAAATTCTTTCTGATTAATAATGGTATCAACACAAATAGCTGTTTTGCCTGTCTGGCGGTCACCGATTACCAACTCACGCTGACCACGGCCAATCGGGATCATTGCATCGATGGCTTTGATACCAGTCTGCAATGGTTCTTTTACAGGCTCACGGAAGATAACACCCGGCGCTTTACGCTCCAGTGGCATTTCATACAATTCACCTTTGATGGGGCCTTTACCATCAATGGGATCTCCTAATGTATTAATAACACGGCCCGCCAATCCGTCTCCTACTTTAATAGAAGCGATTTTACCTGTACGCTTTACTTTTGCTCCTTCTTTGATTGTACCACTTTCTCCCATCAATACCACACCCACATTGTCTTCTTCCAGGTTGAGTGCAATGGCTTTCACACCATTCTCAAATTCTACGAGCTCACCCGAACGAACATTGTTAAGACCATATACACGGGCTATACCATCGCCCACCTGCAATACAGTACCTACTTCCTCCAGGTCAGCGCCCACATTAAAATTGCTCAACTGCTGGCGCAGTATCGCGGATATTTCGTCTGGTTTAATCTCTGCCATGTTATACCTGTTTTTTTATATTCTTGTTTATTTGTTGCGACTGTTACGATTAGCAGCTTATCTTATTTGCTGTACATATATATTTTCCTGGAACTGCTTCTTGATATCACGAAGATCACGGGCAATACTGGCATCTACCAGGTTATTATTAAACTCCAATACAAAACCTCCTATAAGTTCAGGCTTTACTACTGTTTCCAGTTCTATATTCTGCATAGCGGTTTCACTTTTTATTTTGCTCACAATGGTCCGCTTCATTTCTTCACTCACTATTTCCGCGGTAGTAAGCTTTACACGGTGGATGTCTTTTAGCTGGTTGTACTGGGTGATGACTGCGTCAACTATTTCAGGCAAATGTTCTTCGCGGTTTTTATTCACCAGCAATGTAATAAAGGAGGAGGTGAGTACTCCTATATTGCCATTCATTACAGCGGTGATTATTTTTAGTTTCTTATCGCTTTTAATAATCGGGCTGCGCATCAGGCTTACAAATTCAGGGCTGATTTTAAAAACCCCCTGTAAGTACCTGGTATCAGCATTCACTTCCTCCAGCTGATTTCGCTCTACTGCCAAATCAATCAAACTCTTTGCATACCTGACCGCTAAACGTGGACTGTGCATAATGTCGGTTTCTGTTTCGTTAGTTCAATTTCACCTCACTCGCCACCTGTTTAATATAATTTTCCTGTTCCGCTTTATTGTTTAATTCGCGGCGAAGTACTTTTTCGGCTACTTCCACTACTAAATTTCCCACCTGGTTCTTCAGATCAGTAATAGCAGCCATTTTTTGTTGCTGAATGGCAGATTGTGCATCGGATACAATACGGTCGAATTCCGACTTAGCCCTTTCTTTTGCATCAGCAAGCATCTTATCTGCAGTGTCTTTTGCTTCTTTAATCATAGCAGCTCTTTCCTCACGGGCTTTAGCCAGTAAGGCTTCGTTTTCACTTTTCAGCAGTGTCATTTCCTTCTTCACCTTTTCAGCAGTTGCCAGTGAGTCAGCAATGGAATGTTCCCGGTCCTTCAATGATTTGAGGATGGGTTTCCACGCAAATTTTTTCAAAATGAAAAACACAATCAGGAAGGCCAATAATGTCCAAAAGAGCAATCCTAACGCTGGTACCAGAAGATCCATAGTATGTTAAGTTTCTTGTTTTTTAAGTTACTGCATCCTCCGCCCTTTGCTTTGGATGCAGTAGAGAGTTTGTGCCTGGCATTAAGCTTTCAATACTGCCAGTAATCCTGCGATAACTGCGAAAAGGGCAACACCCTCTACGAATGCAGCGGTCAGGATCATGTTTGCACGAATGTCATCTTTCGCTTCCGGTTGGCGGGCAATCGCCTCAACTGCGCCCTTACCAATCTGGCCGATACCGATACCTGCTCCAATGGCAGCAAGACCAGCGCCGATGGCACCACCCAAATGGGAATAACCATACTGGGGAGTTTCCAACAGAATGTTCATTAACGTCATGATACTTGTTTTTATAATTAAAAAAGAATTACGGGGTCCTCATGTCCTTCCTGCGGATGTGCATTATCATGTCCGCCCTCAAACGCCTGACCTATAAATACCGCTGTTAAATTGGTAAATATATATGCCTGTATGAACGCCACTAAAATTTCAATCAGGTAAATAAACACTGTAAATAAAATAGAAAAAGGAGAAAACCCCCAACCTGCTACCTGGTTCATTGCACCGAAAATAAATATCAGTGATACGAAACTGATAATAATGATATGGCCCGCAACCATGTTGGCGAACAAACGTATCATTAAGGCAACTGGTTTGATAAATACGCCCGCAAATTCAACCGGCACCAGGATTATCTTAATAAGAAAAGGAACATTAGGAGGCCAGAAAATATGTCCCCAGTAATGTCCATTGCTGCTAAATAATATTACAATAAGTGAAACAAAAGCCAGCACACAGGTGAAGGCTATATTTCCTGTTACATTGGCTGTGCCTGGAATCAGTCCAACAATATTATTGATGAGAATAAAAAAGAAAACAGTGAGCAGGTAAGGTAAATACTTTTCGTATTTATGACCAAGATTTGGTTTGGCAACATCATCCCGCACAAAAGTAATCACGGGTTCTACAGCATTCTGAAATCCGGAAGGAGCAGTTTGAACACCCGCACCTGAAGCATATTTTTTAGCTATTCGGATCATTAGCCAAACCAGTATTATAAGGGCCAGGAACATTTGTACCACATTGCGTGTAAGGGAAAAATCGTAGACTTTTACACTTTCATCTTTAGTACCATCTGCTTTTATAGCGATTACCTGTCCTTGTTCCAGCTTATACCCATCATGAATTTCTTCTCCCTCATGGCCAAAACGGGAAGAAGAGAAAAATGACCAGCCTTTTTGAGGGGAATAAAGAATAACAGGCAATGGTATAACCGCATCATGGCCAAAAGCTGAGAAGAAATGAAAAGAATGACCATCCTTAATATGTTCCATAATTACCTTGGCGGCGTCAAAGGCTTTTTCCTTCTTTTCCCCGGCCCCGTCATTGGCCAAACTGGTGAAAGATAAAACCATCAAAAACACACTGAAAACCGCTGCCAATAAGGATTTGAGGCTTTTGGACATCATACCTGTCTGTAATTTGGCGCAAAGATAAGGAGGTAGGGGTGAAAAACCGAAAACGATCAGAAAAAAGATAGCCCCTTGTTCCCACTGTTTTCAGCCATTATTTAAAAGAAAACTTGATTATTTAATTGAGACAAATTGAGTAATATCCGGGCAAATCTCTAAAGTCTTTAAACTCAATAAATAGGGTTACCCCATCTCATGAACTTATAACAACCTTTTTTTCAAATTGCATCTCATATAAACGGGAATAAAATCCTCCTTTCTGAAGCAATTCATCGTGCGTGCCCATTTCTTTTATTTCTCCCTTATCCAGTACAATTATTTTACTGGCCTTTCGGATGGTAGACAACCGGTGTGCAATGACAATAGAGGTACGTCCGGCAATCAATTTTTCAATCGCTTTTTGTATCAGCTGCTCACTTCCGGTATCTACCGAGGAGGTAGCTTCATCCAAAACTAAAATGGAGGGGTTATACAATAATGCTCTTATAAATGACAGCAATTGCCGCTGACCCAACGACAATGTAGCACCCCGTTCCATTACATTATAGTCATAACCGCCTGGCAGCTCCATTATAAAATCATGTACATCGATCATCCTTGCTGCTTCAATTACTTTCTCCCTTGGTATTTCCGGGTTGCGCAAGGTTATATTGTCAATAACAGAACCTGAAAATAAAAAAACATCCTGCAGCACTATCCCTATCCTGCTGCGCAGCGCATCCAGTTTGTACTCCTCAATTTTTATATCATCAATTCTGATTTCCCCCTTTTGAATGTGGTACAAGCGATTCAATAAACTGATGATGGAGGTCTTACCGCTGCCTGTATGGCCAACAATGGCAATGGTTTCTCCTGGTTGTACCGTGAAACTAATATCCTTCAGTATAAACTTGTCTGCCGAATAGCCAAATGAAACATGATCAAATTGTATTTTACCTTCCACCTGTGCGGGTGCATGCCTTCCTTCTTCAGTTATATAGTCTTCATTGTCCAACACCTTAAATACTCTTTCACTTGCCACCATTCCCATTTGAAGCACATTGAATTTATCTGCTATTACACGTAAGGGGCGAAACAATAAATTCAGAAAAAGAAAAAAGGAAATCATTTTACCCGCCATTTCATTGGCAGCCTGCGGATTATTTACATTTAGAATATGTGCCTCACTGGCCGCCCACCAGATGAGCAAACCTGTGGAAACAGCCAATACTATTTCCACTACAGGGAAAAAGACAGAATAAGCAAAAATAGCGTTGATATTGGCGTTGCGGTGATCCCTGTTTATTTTTTTAAATTTGGCAGATTCTCTTTCCTCTGCTGCAAAAGCCTGTAGCACATGAATACCTGTTATGTGTTCCTGAACAAAAGCATTAAGTGCTGCCACAGCGTTTCGCACCCGAATAAAAGATTTGTTTACACTTTCCTTAAAGAAATAGGTAGCAACAATTAAGAACGGAAATGGTGCCAGGCTTATCAAAGCCAGTTTCCAGTCGATCACAAACATCACAATAAGAATGGAAAAAATTGTCAGTAAATCTGCAATGATGGGAATAAGACCATCCGAAAACACATCATTGATGGATTCAATATCATTAATGGTCCTGGTAGTAAGCGTACCAATTGGAGTCTTGTCAAACTGTGAAAGGTTGAGCCCAATAATCTTATTATACGTCTTCACCCGCATATCCTTGACTACATTCTGACCCATCCATGCGGTAATAAATGAAAAATAAAAACGTACCACCGTTTCCAGTAGCAGTAATCCAATTTGTATAAGCGTGATGTAAATAACCAGCGTAAGAAACTGGTTTTTTCCATTGCCCATCGCATCTGCTCCTCCCTTGATAAACCTGTTAACTGTGACTTGAATCAGGTAAGGCCGAACCGGTGCCAGGATTGCCAGTACGATTGCCAGAACCAGTGAGATATAAAACTTCCTTTTATACGGCGCTGCAAACTGAAACACTCTTCTCAGCAATGCAAAATTAAAAATCTTCTTCTTAGTTGATTTTTCCGGCATAAGTGTACAAAGATAATCGTCCCTTTCCAGTAATCCGGTTCATGTTGTGACAACCGGCAATAATTTAACGGTTACCTGTCAATATTGTTTACTGATTATCTCCCATAGCCATGCGGTAGGCTTTGATAAATATTACACCCAGGTTTTTGTAGGGAGGAATATAATCGTCAAACTTTTCTTTTGAATCGGTGGAAATAAATTGCCTGCTGAGGTCCTTCCACATAGCCAACCAGTCAATACTTTTACCGGTAAGCAAAGTAGCGTTAATAGATTTCAAAATTGGGTCGTTCACTGATTTCGTTCCAACCTGTTTGGATGAAATGATATGGGCATCATTACTTATAGTAAGGACCTCATTCAAATTATTATATCCGCCGCAGGAACCCAATACAACGATACGTGCTGAAGGAGTAATCTTGGTCAGGGTAGAATTGACATGATAGCTATGTCCACGGTGAATATAAATGGAAGGTTTTAATTTTTGCGCCGCCAGGTAGGCATTCAATTTTTTACATGCTTCTTCGTCCGGATCGTCTTCTCCGTACAATGGTTTATTGGCAAAAATCCAAACAGGTTTTCCCTTTACTGATTTTATAGTCAGCCAGTCTTCATTTTCTGCCATTTTCCATTCTGGTTTTCCAGCAAACATTGATTTAAACTGCGCATATGAATTCTGCCCATCCTTGTCTTCGTCACCATAAAAAAATACCTGTTGTATAACACGGCCACTGTCATCCGCCAATTTATTATAGTCAACGGTGTAAATAGGCGGAATGCCCAATTCACGCGACAAATCAATTTTCCTGGTGGTATCTGCCGATTCAAACAATGTTTTTTCCAGCCTGTACACTACCATTCCATTTTTATCATTGCTCCTTGCGCAACGATCATAGTTAAAGTTCGCTTCATCCAGCATAAAATTGGCAAGTGCCCTGTTTTTTTCAAAAATACTACTGTAAGAGTCTGCGACATCTACTGCATCTTCTACATTATTATGGGTTGTATTTTCTTCAATCTTACTCATAAATGCCTTCATCAGCGTAGTAGCATTTTCAGGAGGCATTGACTTAAGTAAGGTATCAAGTGTATTATAAGCCGCAGCCATTTTTATAAACTTCCTGAAATAATCAGCGTTTACGCTCAATAATAAGCTATCTCCCCGTGGAGAATGCATTCTTTGAAAGATAGCAGGAAACACGCCGCGTACATAACTTGATGTATAAATAATATCCTCCCCCATCACACATAAATAATAGAGCTCCTGTGCGTTCAACGGTTCAAGGCATTTAAACCTGACAGCGTCCGGCGAATCGTGCAGACCATTTATTTCATTAATAAAAACTTCTTTCGCCTTACTTGCCATCATATGAGTAAGGGCTTGCATTTCCATTGGGGTATCATTTTGCGGAGCCATCAGCCTGCCAGCGAATTCTATCCTTGTTTTCACCAGCAACTTATAGTAGGCGAGGTTATCATCTTTTATTTTGTCAATGTCATCGAAAGTGATCTGGTTATGAATCAGTAAATCCAGAAAAGGGTAATACAATTGACCGCTTTTACTCACTGCCATTCTTGAGATGGTATGTACAAATGGGTCACGCATGGTTCGGATACGGGAACCCAGCCTGTCCCCAACAGCGGCGTAATTATAGAACTTCCTGATATCGTTGTGCGCGGCTACTTTTATTAAACTGTCGGCAAACGGAAGGTCCATATTGTATTGGAGGTAGGTTAAAATTTCATTAGGGTGAAGTCCAAGGTATTTCTCTACCAGTAACAGGCGTGAAGGCTTAACCCCAGGATTTTCGGGGAAAGTAAAGCACTCTACTACAATTTTTCCAACGCCATAACTGGCCGCCCGAATCAGGGGTTCAATGCTTTGATCCTTTATATCCAGTTTCACGGCTTTTTCATATACCGCAATTAGCTCTGGCGCTATGGTTATAGGGAAATCCCTTTTGAGGTAATTATTATTATACCCGTTCAATAAGGTTTCCAGTCCCCTGATATACTTAACCTTTAGCGGATTGGTAAGCGTGGAATCTGTTTCAAATTTTTGTTGCAATTCGTCCACACGGGTAATCAGGGCATACTCGATCTGGCCATTAATGGTTTCGTCCTTTGAAAGGGTAATAGCATTGTCTTTTTTGCCATCAAGGTCCTTCAGGCGCTGTTGCTCCTGGTCCACTTTTTCATGAAAAAGGATACGGCCTTTGTCGATCGGGGGTTTATAAGCATTTGGCTGCCCCTGCGCTACTGCACAAATTCCAATCAATAGAAGATAAGCCAATAAAAATTGCCGCATACGATGTGATTGACAACTCATTAAGTACAAAAATACGACCATTACGCTGCACAAAACGGGAAAATATAAGTGCTAATTGCATAGAAAGGCAATTGGTTTCAATAAGTTGGCAAAACAGGGGTTCAGTTTGCCTGAATTAAAGCCCTAGTGTCTTATCTGAAGGCTCATTTGATCTGGTTTTATCCATTATCCAAATTCAATTACCTTGTAGTTATAGCGGATAGAAAGCAACCCCCGGGTAAGCCGTCGTATTAACAAATTGTAAACTTAAGGTTACCATTTTCAGGTAAATCCCAATTAGACTAGGTTTGCGAAAAATAAAAATTGTTCATGGACAGCAAGGGTAAAAAGATACTGATTGCAGACGACGAGCCGGATATACTGGAGATTGTTCATTATAACCTGAAGAATGAAGGATACGAGGTTTATACTGCAAAGGATGGCGATGACGCACTGGCAAAAGCCAAGCAATTAAAGCCGGACCTGGTAATCCTGGACATCATGATGCCAAAGAAAACAGGTGTGGAGGTTTGTGAAATATTGCGCACCCAGGAGGCATTTAAGGATACGCTGATTATTTTCCTTACAGCATTAAGCGACGAATCATCCCAGGTAAAGGGTCTTGATTCAGGAGCCGACGATTATGTAAGCAAGCCCATTAGTCCCAAAGTCCTGGTAAGCAGGGTAAATGCACTTTTCCGCCGTATCAATAAACCGGAAGGAGAGAACAATGGAACACTTAAATTTGATAACCTGCTGATTGACCCGGTTCAATTCCTTGTCAAAGTGGGCGAGGAAGAAATCACCCTTGCAAAAAAAGAATTTGAACTGCTATACCTGCTGGCTTCAAAACCAGGCAGGGTCTTCCTGAGAAATGAAATCCTTAACCAGGTATGGGGAAATGATGTAATAGTGGGCGACCGTACCATTGATGTCCATATCCGTAAAATCCGGCAGAAACTGGGGATGGATTGTATCACTACCGTTAAAGGAGTTGGCTATAAATTCGATTTATAACTCCAAACCCAAATGTTGAGTTTTCTTGTAGCTTGCACCAGAAATAAGGAGTGTTTCAATGGACTTTAAAAATCTTTCCCCCAGGCAGGTAGCAGGCATTAATGCTTTTTCTATTTCCATCCTGGTGGCGCTGGCCAATTATATATTTATTAAAAGCTGGTGGATAGCGCTAATTACGTTTGTTGTTTTATTCATTATCGCTTATTCACTGATATTCTTCTTCCTGCAACAATTTATTTACCGCCGGATCAAACTCATATATAAATTTATTTATCAAACCAAGGCCAGTAAAAAGGAAGAGATGTATTATAAATATATTCTTCCTAAAAAAAGCATTGATGAAGTAAGCGAAGATGTGGAACAATGGGCTGAGCAACGAAAGGAAGAAATTGAACTGTTGCAGCAAAACGAAGCTTACCGAAAAGAATTTCTTCAGAACCTCGCACATGAATTCAAGACCCCGATATTTGCCATACAAGGTTATGTGGATACTCTGCTGGATGGTGCGATGGAACAACCAGATATCCGCAAAAAGTTCCTGGAAAATGCCAGTCGGAATGTAGACAGATTGGTAAACCTGATGAATGACCTGGATGAAATTTCCAAACTGGAAAGTGGAGAACAATTACTCTATAAACAAAATTTCGTTATCCAGGAGCTCATCCGGGAAGTATTCGATTCTCTTTCCATCAAAACCGTAAAAAAACACATCACCTGCAGCATCAAAAAAGGTTGTGAAGCACCTATTACAGTTTTTGCTGACAAAGAAAAAATAAGACAGGTGCTGATCAACCTGGTGGAGAATGGTTTCAAATATGGCAAAACTGATGGTAATATTATTGCCAGTGCCTATAAAACAGCAGGAGAATACATATTGATAGAAATAAGCGATGACGGTATTGGAATTGAAGAAGAACACCTGAACCGCATCTTTGAAAGATTTTACCGTACAGACGCCGCACGCAGCCGGGACAAAGGAGGTACTGGACTTGGCCTCGCTATTTGTAAACACATCATTGAAGCACATGGACAAACTATCCATGTTCGCAGTACACCTGATATCGGAACAACTATCGGATTTACTTTGGATCCAAAAAAGGATTGATTAATTCCCTCCAATTAAATACAGTATTTAAATGTTAGCGATTATTTAATCTGCAGGACTTTGAATAGTTTTCAGAAAACATAATTTGCAGCATATGCTCACGGCCATCAATCAATCCAAAACATTTGTCAAAACACCTTATGTGTTGGTGGTGTGGGCAGCTTTTGCAAGCTTCACCACCTATTTCTGTATGTATGGTTTCAGGAAACCAATGAGCGCTGCAACATTTGATGGACAATCAGCCTTTGGCATTTCATTCAAATCTGCCCTGGTAATTGCGCAGGTGCTGGGTTATATGACCGCAAAATTTGTTGGTATAAAATTTATATCCGAACTGAACAAAGCACACCGCCCTAAATATATTCTTGGATTAATTAGCAGTGCTCATATTAGTTTATTACTACTGGCACTTGTTCCCGCTCCCATCAATGTTGTATTTCTTTTTACCAACGGCCTGTGCCTTGGATTAATCTGGGGTTTGGTGTTTAGTTATATTGAAGGAAGAAAGTTTACCGATTTACTGGCACTTATACTCAGCACAAATTTTATTTTTAGTTCAGGTGTTGCAAAGAGCCTCGGAAGGGTTTGTATTGAATACTGGCATGTTCCGGAAATTTATATGCCCTTTGTTACAGGCGCGCTTTATATACCCTTGTTGTTTCTTGCAGTTTGGATGCTTACTAAAATTCCACCACCGGGTAACGATGAAATCAGCAGTCGTGGTATCCGCGTTACATTAAATGGAAAGGAAAGAGTGGCTTTATTCAAACAATTTTTCGTGGGACTCACGGCCATTACTATTATCAATTTACTGCTCACCATTCTGCGCGATGTAAAAGATAATTACGCAGTAGAGATATTGCGTATGGTAAAACCAGCTTTTAATCCTGCCATCTTTACCCAAATGGAAACAGTGGCTGCGGTATCGGTATTGGCATTATTATTACTAATGACAGGATTCAGGAACCATTTTCGGAGTATAGTGGCACATCATATTGCAATATTTTGCGGACTATTGATCATAATTTGTTCGTCACTGTTTTTAAGATACCGTTTATTTGATCCGGTTGTAAACCTGGTACTATACACCATTGGTTTGTATGTTTGTTACAATACACTCCAATGCCTTTTTCTTGACAGGTTTATAGCGGCATTTAAGGTAAAGGGCAATATTGGCTTCTTTTTTTATTTTATGGATTCAATTGGCTACCTGGGCAGTTGCTTTATTATTTTCAACAAAGAAATCGTAAGCCCCAAACTCAACTGGCTCAATTATTTTTTACAGGTAAGTTTTATTCTTGGCGCTATTGGTATTATCAGCATCCTTGTTTCCTGGATATATTTTAACCGAAAATATAAAACCACAGCAGCGGCTGTTTCATAATATTTTATGCAATCACCACATTATAATTTAATTGTTATAGGAGCAGGTGTGCTGGGCAGCTTTCACGCTTACCACGCTGCGCAAAAAGGTTTGAAAGTACTTTTGCTTGAAAAAGACAATATGCCCATGGAGGCAACAGTGCGCAATTTTGGACAAATCGTTCCGTCCGGTATGAGCCAGGGCAAATGGCAGGATTATGGAAGAAGAAGCATAGAGGTATACAAATCCTTGCAGGAAAAAGTAAATATCAGCATCCGGCAAAATGGATCTATATACATCGCATCGGATGAATCTGAATTGACGCTGCTGGAGGAATTGGCAGCTATTAATCAAAAGAACAACTATACCTCCTCTTTATTTTCAAAACAGGAATGTCTTATTAAATACGCGGGACTTAACGGTGATTACTGCAAGGGGGGATTGTTTTTTCCTGAGGAAATAACTGCAGAGCCGCATCAACTTATTCACCTGCTGATTGCTTACCTAAAGGAACAATTAAAAGTAGTGTACCAACCCAATACCCTGGTTACCTTTTGCGACTATGTAAATGGAAAATGTGTAGTGGAAGACAACCTGGGAAAGGCTTATACTGGTGATAAAGTAATCATCTGTAACGGAAGGGATTTTAAAAACCTGTTCACTGAATTATTTTATAACAGCGGTATAGAAGTATCCAAATTGCAAATGATGAAAACGGTCCCTGTATATAATTATTCTTTGCCAGGATCCATCTTAACCGGGTTAAGTATTCGACGGTATGAAAGCTTTCATGAATGCCCTTCATATAATTCGCTTTCTGCAAGCAAAAATGAAGACGAATTTAAAAAATGGGGTATTCATGTTTTGTTCAAACAGGCAATTGATGGCAGCCTCATTATTGGTGATTCTCATGAATATGCAGATGCCGGTGAGCAGGACAAACTAGGATTTGCTGTTAACCACGAAATAAACAATATAATCCTTGAAGAAGCAAAACGCATTATGGATTTACCCACATGGGAAATAGCATCATCCTGGAATGGTTACTATGCGCAATGCAAAAATCATGACATTTTTAATTACGAAGTGGCCCCGAATGTACACATCATTACTGCCATTGGAGGTAAAGGCATGACAGCAAGTGCAGGTTTGGCGGAAGCCACTATCCGGCAATTATTTTAAAGAAGTTAATATGAAAGAAGGAAAACACATTCACCTGGTAGTATGCGATATGGCAGGAACTACTGTAAGAGATGAACATGAAGTAGAAAGTTGCTTTACCAAAGCCGCCATGCAAACCAATCTGAAAATGACCGATGAGGAAATACTCGCCGTGCAGGGTTGGGCAAAACGCCATGTGTTTGAAGTCTTTTGGGAAAGACAAGTTGGCAATAAGAACCAGGAATGGCTAAAGAAAGTAGACAATTCTTATGCTGTGTTCAGAAAAGTCCTGGAAGAGCATTACAGGAAGAATCCTATTTATCCTACCGAAGGTTGCATTGAACTATTCGCTTTCTTAAAAGAAAAGAAAATTCCTATTGCGCTCACAACAGGTTTTTACAGAAAGGTTACAAATATTATACTTGAAAAATTGGGTTGGTTGCAGGCTTTGAATAAAGAATATGTGGGCAATGCCACCACTACCATTCAGGCTTCGATTGCCAGTGATGAAGTTGCACAAGGAAGACCGAAACCCGATATGATATTTAAAGCCATGCAATTATTGCATATTAAAGATCCCAACCAGGTAATAAATATCGGTGACACACCTTCCGATATCCAATCAGGTAAGAATGCAGGCTGCCGGTATTCATGCTGCGTAACAAATGGTACACATACTAAGGAACAATTATCACCGCAGCACCCCGATAAAGAATTTTCCTCCATGTCTGCATTTAAAGAATGGCTGAAAGAAACGCTTTAATTAACTATAATTAAAACTACAATCGGACTGGAGGGAGACTTTAATTTGTTTAAATCAATTTGTGCTGAATTGCAAACCGAATTAGCATGGCAGTATTTTTCACTTTTAATTTTGCAGTAAGGTTTTTTCTGTGGCTATCGACCGTATACTGGCTTACAAATAATTTACCTGCAATTTCCGGGTTGGTATATCCTTCTGCAATTAACTCCAACACCTGCTTTTCTCTTCGGCTAAGGGCAGGTACTGCAACCTCTGAGGATTGCTGGTATTGCTGCAATGCCTCTCCAACTTCACCACTGAAATAAATCCCTCCTTCATGAACGGCATGAATGGCTTTCAGTAATTCATCTTTTGAAGAGTTTTTCAGAATATAACCCGAAGCCCCGTTTTCCATCATCTTTTTTATATAAAGACCCTGGTTATAAGTGCTCAGGCCAAGGATAAAAATACCTGGGTATTTTTCTTTAAGCGTTTTGCATAATTCAACACCATTTATATCGGGGAGATTAATATCCATCAATACAATATTCGCAGTATTATTTACGAAATAGCCCAGGCATGATTGAGCACTCATAGCCTGGCCGGCCCATTCAATATCCTTTTCATATTGCAATAATGAATGAATACCCTCCACAACTACGGGGTGATCATCTACAATAAATACCCGGATCATGTCATTACTTTTATACATTGAATTCGACTGTTATGGTTGTTCCTTTGTTGGGTTCTGAATTGATATCCAGTCTACCCTTCAAATAAGCCACCCTCGAACGGATATTGGTCCAGCCTGCGCCTTTGCTATTTTCCAGCAATGAAGTATTAAAACCTTTTCCGTTATCTTCCACTAAGATACTCAGCCTGCTCCCTTCTTTAACCAATTGAACCAATGTCTCTGTAGCTCGGGCGTGTTTAAGGACATTATTTAATAACTCCTGGATGATACGGTATATAATTATTTCTACAGAATTACCCGGACGGTTTTCCATTCCAAAGGACTGGTATTTTACAACCAGCAACTTTGTGGCTGTAACATTATTACAATAATCTTTCAATGCCTCATTCAGTCCGAATTTAGCGAGCATTTCCGGCATCATGTTATGCGCTACCCGCCGCAGTTCTTTTATGGATGTATCAATCATATCAAGTGATCGTTCAAACACAGCCATATTATCCGGTGTTACTATTAGATTTTCTTTCATATTATTTAAAGAATAGGATTATCCATTTAGAGTGCAAAGCGAAAATAGGGAATAATTAAATACCAAAATAATTAGTAATTTAGGACTAAATAATTTGGTATGTTT
>Ga0209069_10000593_pt1 | contig 17012 bp, 11 predicted proteins | sample Str013_2_FD_187202 | JGI IMG/M metagenome (GOLD analysis project Ga0209069, IMG submission 187202) | Freshwater sediment microbial communities in response to fracking from Pennsylvania, USA - Straight Creek_MetaG_SC_2013 (SPAdes) (version 2) | ecosystem: Environmental > Aquatic > Freshwater >...
TTGCTCTAACACTTTAGAACCGATCGACTTTTCCGCCTTTAATCGAGTACGATTAAAGGCGGGTCGATCTAGAGCGCCCTTCACTAAAGCAGGTTCCGTACGTCGTCGCGAGGCGGCTCTGCCGCCGTGGCGATTCATGGGTGGGCTCATACTCTTGCCAGTGGGTTGCTTCGCTTCGCTCGCAACGACGGCGCATCGGTAGTGGTGAAAAACGCGCTAGTCAAAGCTATCTTCCGTCTCATGCGCTTGCGTATATCGCAGCTTAGGCGTGGTGTAACCGCAAATCCGGCCAGACAAGCGCTCTGCGAAAACCCGCTATGCGCTGGCCATTTGCGTCTCGCTTTTCCCCAGAACCGGCGGGGCAGGACGCTCAGCCGGCCTGGGGTAGCCGAAAAAAGCTTGCGAGAGCTCTTCTGTGAAGTTCATCAGACTGAGTTGCGTCCAATCGTTGAAATCGTGAAGACGGCTTAGAAGTTTTTCGTCTTTGTTCGCCACCTCAAGCCCAGAAATCATAGCCTCGACTTGGGATGCGGCCGCAGCGGCATGAGAAAGCGCGAAGTTCCTCCGCAGCAATTCGATCATGGCCTGTATTTCGCCAAGGCAATAGGAGAGCGAGCGCGGTAGCTTCGAGTCGAAAATGAGAAAACGCGCGACGCCTTGCGGATCGATATGATGCGGTGAAACGCGCCGGTAAGCGTGATAGGCGGACGCGGCGCGTAACAAGATCCCCCAAAATGTATAATCGAACTCGCCGCTGTCGCGCGCCACACCGGTTTGCTGCTGCGCGAAGCGAACATCGAGCAAACGGCTCATTTGGTCGGCCCGCTCGACATAAAGGCCAAGCCGGAAGAATGGCCAGGTCTCGTCGTGATAGAGCGTGTTCTCCGCCACGCCGACTTGCGCATAGCATCCGCGCTTGATGGCGTCGCAGGTGCGTGAAAGCCTCATCTCTGAAAAATCGCTCGGACCGAACGCGAACAGGCGATTATAGAAGTCGTTGAGCTGATACCACATGTCTGTTGGCATCATGGGCCGTAGCGCACGCGCATTCTCCCGCGCCGCCCGGATCGCCGACTGAATCGAACCGGGATTCTCCAAATGGGCCATATAAAAGCGGATCACGTTGGCCGCCGTCGGCTCCGGAAACGCCTTCGCAAACGTCTTCTCGTCGGAATAGAGCGCAACGATCCACGCCCAGGAATTATCGCCGCCGCGTCCGCGCTGAAACGATGTCTGGGTTTCGAGCACGCGCGCCAAGCTTTCGGCACGCTCGAAATAGCGCGCCATCCAGAAAACGTTTTCCGCGTAGCGCGAGAGAAGGCTGCTCAAGCGAAGTCCTCCTTGAGCACCCAAGTATCCTTGGTGCCGCCGCCCTGGCTTGAATTCACGACGATAGATCCCTTGCGAAGCGCAACGCGCGTCAAGCCGCCAGGAAGCAGCCAAGTATCTTCGCCTGTGACGGCAAAGGGGCGCAAATCCACATGGCGCGGTTCGACGCCGTCATCGGTTAAAGTAGGACTGACGGACAGCTCGATCATCGGCTGGCTTATATAGTTGGACGGCTTTGCTTTCAACTGGTCCCGGCAGAGATCGAGTTCGGCCTTGGTCGCCTTAGGTCCGACGCATATCCCATAGCCGCCCGATTCGCCAACAGGCTTGACGACCAGCTTATCCAGATTTTCGAGCGTGTATTGCAGCGCATCCGCTTCGCGGCAGATATGCGTGTGAACGTTCGGAATGATCGGATCTTCGTTGAGATAATAGCGGATAATCCGGGGCAGATAGGCGTAAACCGCCTTGTCGTCCGCCACGCCGGTGCCGATTGCATTGGCCAGCGTCACGGTTCCCTTCCGCACCGCCCGCATGATGCCCTTTACGCCCAGCAGGCTTTCGGGATTGAAAACTTCCGGGTCCATGAAGTCGTCGTTCAGCCGCCTGTAGATCACGTGAACGGGTTTCGGACCTGAAACCGTTTTCATGAAGACGCAATCGTTTTCGACGAAAAGATCGCGGCCTTCGACGAGCGGGATGCCGATTTCGCGCGCCAGAAACACATGCTCGAAATAGGCGGAATTGAAGACGCCAGGCGAAAGCAGGACGACTTGCGGGCTGACGATGCCGGCGGGCGCCACTTCCATCAACTTGTCCGCAAGCTGCGACCCGTATTCCGACACGCTTTCTATCGCAAATCCCTGCATGAGATCTGGAAACGCCCGCTGCATGAGATGCCGGTTCTCCACGACATAAGACACGCCTGAAGGCGTGCGGCCGTTATCTTCGAGAACGAGGAAGTCTCCGCGCGGATCGCGGATGATATCCGTTCCGCCGATGTGAATGTAGGTTTTGCAAGGCGGGTCGTATCCAACCATCTCGGGCCGGTAATTCTCATTACCGAGAACGAGATCGGCGGGCACCACGCCGTCCTTCAGGATCTTGCGGTCGTGATATACGTCCCAGAGAAACAGGTTAAGCGCCTTGATGCGCTGCTTGACGCCGCGATCGATCTTTCTCCAATCCGTCGCCGTGATAACCCTCGGAATAACGTCGAACGGCAAAATCCGGTCGATCGCCGTCCGGTCGCTATAGACCGTGAATGTGATACCGAGCGTGAAGAGTTCGCGTTCGGCATCTTCAGAACGTTCGCGAAGTTGCTCCAGCTCCAATTGCTGCAGACGGTGCCAAAGCGCCGTCAGGTTATGATTGCGCTCGTCCCGCGAGCCGATGAGCTCGCAGTAATAATGACCGGAGTTGTAACTATCGAGCGGAGCCACAGTGGCGGGGTTCTTCAGTGCTGTTATGGTTGCCATGCGGCCCTCTGGAGCATATTCGAGGCCAAACCGGTAACCGATTCGCCATGATGAATGCGTGTAACACCAGATTCGGCATTGCTTTCAAGTTCACGCTCAAACTAAAGCTGTTATTAAGGGGAAAAATCCCCTCACCGATTCCGATGATGGTGAAAATTTGCCACGTCCAAGCAAATTACAACCTAACACGGCAAGGCTCTGATCGCGAATATAAATCTCCGATTAAAAAGTGTGCAGATGCAGTTCCCGGAGCACATGTCTTCATCAATTCTTAGCTTTTTCTTGAGAGCTAAATACGCATCTACACACCCTGTACGAAGGGTTCTAGGCCGGACAGTCTCAGCCTGGGCGCAATTTTCGGCACGGCGCGGGGCGGAAAAGGTTCAACCGCAGCCGCAATTTCGCGAATATGCTCCGGCGTCGTTCCGCAACAGCCGCCGACAATGTTGAGGAGCCCGTCGCGCGCCCATTCGCGCATCGTATTGGCCATGAACTTCGGCGTTTCATCGTATTCGCCCATTTCGTTCGGAAGCCCGGCATTCGCATACACGCTGATGAGGGTGTCGGCGACCTTCGAGACTTGCGCCACGGGTGAACGAAGCTGCTCGGCGCCGAATGCACAATTCAGCCCCATCGAAAAGGGCTTAAGATGGCGCATCGAGTACCAGAACGCCTCGGGCGTCTGTCCAGATAGGTTCCGGCCTGACAAGTCGGTGACAGTGCCGGAAATCATCAGCGGCAGTTCGACGCCGGTTTCATCGAAAACCTGTTTCACCGCAAAGCCGGCTGCTTTCGCATTCAGAGTATCGAACACGGTCTCGATAAGAATGGCGTCCACCCCGCCCTCGATCAAACCGCGAGTCTGTTCCGAATAGGCAGTCACCAATTCATCGAAAGTGACATTGCGGAAGCCAGGATTGTTGACCTCGGGGGAAAGCGACGCCGTGCGGTTTGTCGGCCCGATCGCGCCGGCGGCGAAGCGCGGCTTATCTGGGGTCTCGCGCGTAAATTTATCGGCGGCCTCGCGCGCCAGCTTTGCCGCCGCGACATTTATCTCGAAGGAAAGCGCCTCCATTCCGTAATCGGCCATCGAGATCGATTGCGCGTTGAATGTATTCGTCTCGATGAGGTCGGCGCCCGCGGCCAGAAAGTCTTCATGAATGCTACGAACGATATCTGGCTGGGTGAGAACGAGCAGATCGTTATTGCCCTTGAGATCGCGATGCCAATCCTTGAAGCGCGCGCCCCTGTAATCGGCCTCGGAAAGCTTGAAGCGCTGGATCATGGTGCCCATCGCGCCGTCAAGAATGAGGATCCGGTTCTTTGCAGTGGCTTTGAGAGCGGCTATTCGATCTTCTCTGGTCATGATTCCCTATGCCGCCTTGTGGTCTGCGTGTGCCGCGTCCAGTGCGCGGATACCGAGCATGTGGCATATGGCGTAGACGAGCTTTGCCCTGTTCAACGTATAGAAATGGAACTCGCTCACGCCGCCAGCCGTCAAATCCCTGACCTGTTCCGCCGCCACCGCCGCCGCGATGAGCGCCGTGGTCTCGGGGTCTTCTTCAAGTCCCTCGAAGCGGGCAGCTAAACGGTTCGGAACGAAAGCCCCGGTCCGTTTCGCGAAGCTTGAGACCTGCTTGAAATTGTGGATCGGAATGAGGCCGGGAATAACCGGGATCGAAAGTCCGCGCGCCCGAACCTTGTCGATGTAGCGCCAATAATCGTCATTATTGAAGAAGAACTGCGTGATCGCGCGCGTTGCTCCAGCATCGACCTTTGCCGCCAGCATATCGAGATCCGCGTCTGTCGTCGGCGAGTCGGGATGTTTTTCCGGATAGGCCGTCACGGTCACTTCAAAATCGCCGATGCGCTTGATCCCCGCCGTCAGATCGGCCGAGTTTTCATACCCGCCCGGATGAGGAACGTAAGCCGCCCCCGCTCCGGCCGGCGGATCGCCTCTAAGGGCCACGATATGGCGGACGCCGATATCCCAATAATCGCGGACCACGGCATCCACTTCTTCGCGCGTCGCCGAAACGCAGGTCAAATGCGCCGCCGGCAAAAGATTAGTTTCACGGATCAACCGCGCGACCGTCGCGTGCGTGCGTTCGCGCGTTGTGCCGCCCGCGCCATAGGTTACCGACACGAATTCGGGGTTGAGAGGTGCGAGCTTATGAATGGAACTCCACAAATCCGCTTCCATTGCCGCCGTCCTCGGCGGAAAGAACTCGAAACTGACTTCGATCGGCTGCTTCGAGTTCGGATGTGCATGAAAAGGCATATCAAGCCACCTTCGACTTTGGATGCGCCGAATATTCCGGCACTTTCGCTTTGACCGCGAGCCACAACGCTACCGTGAGACCCGTTTCCTTTTTATCGCTGCCGGCACAGAGTTCTCGATAGAGTCCTTGCTGCATTCCGCCTTCCTTGAGCCAGCCGGTAATTTCAGCGGGCGAAAACCCAAGGCGCATATGGGCATGCTCTTCGCGCAAGAACTCAAGGCCATGGGGGGCAAAATCGACAAGCAGCAGTTTGCCCTCGGGTTTCAGAACGCGGATTGCCTCGGCAAGAGCCTGCTTCGGCGACTCGAGAAAATGCAGAACCTGATGAACGACGACAGCATCCGCGCTGCCCTCGGCAAAGGGGAGATTGTAGATGTCGCTCAAGCGGACGCTGCAATTGGAGAGCCCCGCCGCCTCCAAATTCACTCGCGCGAATTTCAGCATTTCGCGATTTGAGTCGAGACCGGCAAGGCGCCGCGCCCGGCTTGCAAACAGCTCGAGCATGCGGCCTGTGCCGGTGCCGAGATCGAGAAGGAGGTCGAATGGCCCCGGTCCAAGAGCGTCGAGCATGGCGGCTTCGACATCCATCTCCGGCACATGGAGAGATCGAATCCGATCCCAATTCGCTGCGTTCTGATCGAAATAGGTCTGCGCTGCTTCTGTCCGGCTCAAACGCAACTGCTTTGCGCGCTCGCTATCGCGGGAGATCTGGCTGTCCTCCGCGTCGATCATCGCAAGCGCGGTCTCGATGAAGCCGCGCAAGACGCTGTCGGCCGTCGCCCGCACGAACACCCAGCTGCCCTCCTGATAGCGCTCGATGAGACCGGCATCGGCGAGGAGCTTGATATGGCGGCTTACCCTCGGCTGACTTTGCCCAAGAAGCTGCGTGAGGTCCTTGACGTTGAATTCCCCATTATGAACGAGCCGCAGCAATCTCACGCGCGTCGGCTCGGCGGCTGCTCGCAATATCCCAACGATGCCGTTAAAACTGGCCATGGCGTCCGATCGTTTGACTTAGCAAAGGTTATAAAGATATCTTTATATGTTTACAACGGTATTCTTGCCAGATTTATGCAAAAAATAGGAGATAAATCGCGCCGACGAGCATCATGTTGAATTGCTCCGAGATGGACATGTAGCCGAACGGCACACGCCGTTTTGCCCGCGCTCTCTCGGCCTTGTCTGTTTTCAGCGGCGGCCGGGCGGCTGGCATTGCAGGTGGACGCCCGCGAAGCCAGCGCCAGAAGATCCCAAAACCGTAGCGTCCGTAGCGTAACATCGCGAGCGTGCCGGCGGAGAAACTGCGATAGCGCACGCCTAGGATGAGCCAGACGACAATAAGCACCCACAGCAGCGTCGAAAGCAGGTCGCGCAGGACGAACCAAACAAGCCACCAGACAATCCCCAGCACAAAGCTGATTACTGTCCAGATAACGGTCAAAATTTCCATATTCCCCTCAACACCCCCGGCAGAATTAGAGTTGCGCCGTCACGCGTCGCCGCCGTGTCCAACTCATCCATCGGCGACGATGGCCGAGGAAATTATTGGGTTGCAGGCTTGCGTTAGCCTCCTCGGGCCGGCATTACATCCGGCGTTTTTGCGATCTTCGCAATGGGGATTAAACAAAAACGGAGGCCGAAGCCTCCGTTTTAGATTAGCGCCTGTGGCGGCCGTCGGGATCGTCCCTCTCGCCCATCCGCTGCTCGCGTTCTCCTCCCGATAGGAGAGGCGTAATACGGCGGATCGTGACGCGTCTGTTGCGCCGTTCGGGTCCGTCCGTCTGGATTAGCAGGAACTGCTTGCCATAGCCCTGCGTCACAAGATTCTCGGCTGGCACCTGAAACTGTTTCGCCAAGACATCCGCGACCGCTTCCGCGCGGCGATCCGAAAGACTGAGATTGTCTATGTCTGAACCGACGGCGTCGGTGTGGCCTTCGATAAGAAAGACCTCTCTTGGATTGCGATAGGTGATGTCTCTTATAACGGCGGCGACGGATTCGAGCACCGCAGCCTGATCCGGTCCAATTTGCCACGATCCGAAGTCGAAATTAATCGTGTCGATATTGACGCTTCTCATCCGTTCCCGCAGGCGTACGCTTGCGCGGATTTCATCGAGCGAATAACCACGGTCGATGGGTTCGACCGGTCCCGCGTCAAGCGCCCCGTAAATATCGTCTTCCGAAGCGCTTTCGGTGTCGACGATATATTGCTCCCGGGGGATGTCGATCCTTGGCGCAGGCAGATCGACGATGAACGAACCGAAAGCAAATCCAAGACCTGCTGCGATCGGGCGGTTTTCGAACAACACGATCCTCTCGCCATTCGGCAGAAATCGTACGCGGCGAAGCGGACGGCCATAACTGTCCACTTCTACCTCAACCCGCCCGCCGTCTGGCCTTATCAGCGTTGAGATCGTATTCCCATCGCGTCCGCGAGATGTGCGGAAATCGCCGCCGCCAAAGAGCTTAAAGCGTTCCGTTTCATTGTGCTGGATGTAGACCTGATTGTTGATCTTATAGATCGTGCGATTGCCTTCCTGAATGACGGTTTGGCCGCTGCGATCGATAACCGGTGGCTTGCGCTCTTCGCGGATTGTCCGCAGATGTTCGTTTTCAAGGCGGAGGCGTTCGTTAATTTGGGCTTGACCTCGCTCCCGCGCCGCCAATTGATTCTGCTTTTCGACCAATTGCTGGACATGTGCGCGATTCGCCTCACGTTCCGCTTGGCCACGCTTGAATTCTTCGCTAACCTGCGCCGGCGCGGCTTGTTGCGGCGGTTGGTTCGTGAACTTGCCGGGCTGCCCAAGTTGACCGGGTTTGGCTTGCTGCGTCCCGGGGTCGCCTTGTACGGGAGCGTTTTGCACCGCTACTCCTGGCTTAAGAGGCTGGGTTCCCGGAGCGCCTTGCTGCGTAGCGCCCTGAATTGCGCCCCCCGGCTTGACCGCTTCGCCATGGCTGCCTGTGGTGCTGTCGCCAGGCTTTCCAGGGCGCTGATTGTCTTGGGCGCGCTTTTGTTGGTCGAGCGCCTTCTCACGTTCAGCTTCTTGGCCCTTTTGCTGCTGCGGTTGCTGGGTTTTCTGTTCCTGAGTTTGCTTCTGCTGGTCTAGCGCCTTTTCGCGTTGACCTTCCTGGGTCTTCTGCTGCTGCGGTTGCTGGGTTTTCTGTTCCTGAGTCTGCTTCTGCTGGTCTAGCGCCTTTTCGCGTTGACCTTCCTGGGTCTTCTGCTGCTGCAATTGCTGGGCCTTCTGCTGCTCTTGAGCCTGCTTTTGCTGGATCAGAGCCTTTTCGCGTTGGGCTTCTTGAGCCTTTTCCTGCTGCAGTTGCTGCGACTTCTGTTGTTCCTGGGCCTGCTTTTGCTGGATCAAAGCTTTTTCGCGCTGCTGCTCTTGAACACGCTGCTGTTGCTGCTGCTGGATTTGCTGCGCTCTCTGCTGCTCTTGCGTGCGTTGTTGCTGCTGTTCCTGCGCGCGCTGTTGTTGTTGGGGTTGCTGAGCCCTTTGCTGTTCTTGGCCGCGCGGCTGCTGCTCCTGACCGCGCTTCTGCTGGTCTTGTCCGTGTTGTTGCTCGCGCTTACGCTTCTCTTCTTCCAATTGCTGAGGTGTAAGTCCCGCGCCAGGGTTTTGCACGAAGACGATGTTCGAATCCGCGGCTAGCGCCGTGAGCGGCGTCCACACGCAGGATGCCAGAGCGATACCGGCAAGCAGTCCTAATTTTCGTTGGAACATGGTAAGACCTGTGATGTGACCCTCAGTTTGACTAAGGATTATTGCGATTCTAATGCGGCAGAATATTTGTGCTGTGCCGTTTCAGCCGCCAAATCAGCCGGAATAAAGGCCTCCAAACGCGCCAGGCTTTCGGGATCGGACAGCAGCGCGGCTTTTTCACCAGGCTTTAGCAAATTCAGCAATTCAGCCAGATTTGCAGCAACCTCAAGCTTGGCCCTCCCGATCGCTAGATTTGGCGAAATGCGCGACTCAAGTGTAATGGGCTGCATCTGAATAAGTTCCCTGTGCAGCTTACGCAGCTTTGTGCTGTTGACGAGTTGGGTGATCGCCTCCTCCTCAACGGCTGCCCTCTCTATGATGTTCTGCTCAGCGGCGGCCTCGAATGAAATTGGGGGTGGCGCTTTTTCTTCCGCAATCTGCAGAAGCCCATTCCGGCGGAAAAGCTCGCCTGCCGATTTTCGCGCGGACCAAGCTGACAGAGGTCCCGAGAAAACGAGACCGAGCGATGCCGGAAGCATCCAGAGAAAAAGGATGAAAGAAGAATATAAAGTGAGGGTGGTCAGAAGAACGCCCAAAAACATATGACTTGCATGATACTGCATGATTTCGAGGAACGGCAGCGAGCCGTCGTCGCGGCGTTGCGGTTTCCAGCCGCTGTCGCGTCCACGGAAAACATCGAGCACGGCGGACGATTGCAGCAGCATCATAATATGAGCGAATAGCGATGAGAGCACGGTCTCAATGAGAACCCCAGCCAGAAGAGTTATCGAACCGCCGAAGCCACGCCTCTCTTTGCCGCCGAGTAGCGCCAAAATGTAGGACATGAATTTAGGAAGCAGCAGAATTCCCAATGTCAGGATGAGAAGCTGCAACGACCGTTCGCTATCCTGGCGGGGCCAGTTTGGAAATAGCGAAAACTTGTCGGTGAAATACTCGGGCAAGACGTAGATCGACTGAAGCGTCAACGACAGCGCGATGCAGAGAAAGAGCAGCCAAACGAGCGCCGACACATAAGCCATGATCCCCATGGCCATGTGTGTCCGGCTCACCCAATGCAGCCCGCTCGCGAAAAGGATTCGCGAATGTTGAAGGTTTCCTTGCGCCCACCGGCGGTCGCGCATGGCGAAATCTATAAGGCTCGGCGGAATCTCTTCGTAAGAGCCGGGAAGGTCCGGCACCATGCAAACTCGCCAGCCCGCGCGGTTGAGAAGCGCCGCTTCCACGAAGTCGTGGCTCAAGATCGGACCGCCGAAGGGCGGCTTGCCTGTAAGAACAGGGAGCCCGGCGCTCTCGATGAACGCCCGGACCCGGATGATGGCGTTATGTCCCCAAAAATTGCTCACGCCCCGATGCCAAAAGGCAAGGCCGGTCGCGAGCATCGGTCCGTAAAGGCGTCCGGCAAATTGTTGCAGCCTTGCAAATAGGGTATTCCGGCCAATCGAAAGCGGCACGGTTTGGACGAGCCCGAAATCGTCATTCTTGTCCATGATCGCGGCGAGCCGCACGACCGCTTCGCCCGTCATGAGGCTATCCGCGTCGAGCACGAGCATATAATCGTAATTCGCGCCCCACCGCCGGCACCAATCGGCGACATTACCGGCCTTTTTGCCAGTATTGGCGGAGCGGCGGCGATAGAAGATCCGAAGCGCGCCGCCTTCACGGTCCCGCACCGCTTGGAAGGCGGCCTCCTCTTGAACCCAAATATCAGGATCGGTGGTGTCGCTGAGAATGAAGAGGTCGAAGTGCTTCTGCTGCCCAATCGAGGCAACCGACCGCATGGTGGCGACCGCCATTCCGAAGATGCGCGCCGGAGCCTCATTATATGTGCAGACCAGGATCGCCGTTTTCCCGTTTAGGGAAGCGTTCGCTTTGTACTCGTCGAGATTGACGATAGAGCGCCGAAGTCCGAATGCGATGACGATAAATCCGGCTAAAGCAGTAACAAACGAAAGGGCGAGCCAAAAAATATTGATAACGAAAAGCACCATCAATGAAATTTCGAGGACCGAAAAGCTGCCGACGCTCAAGACATAGTACAGCTCGCGCGTAAGGTACGCCGTAATTCCAAAAGCGCCGCCGAAGATGAGAGCGCGCCGCCAGGGCGCTTGCTTATCGTCCCGGGGTTTACGCCGCAGCGAACGGTCGAATCGATCCAGGCTTTGCGGGGCGAACGCCGACTGTACGCGCGGCACCGGGAAAGGTGGCGTCTCGGACAGTGGATAAGTGTCATGCATTCAGCACCTCAGGCAGTCCAGCGATAGATCCAAACCTCAGAGACAACTTTGCCATCCGAGATTAGCGCGCAACGAATATCCGCCTCGACGGAACCCTTCTGAGGTAAATATTCAAACCCCAGCCTATGGCCACCCGAGATCGGATTTTGGCGGAAAGCAACGTTCAATATAGTACCAGCACTTGTCTTTAGTTCCAGATTGTGTAGCTTTTCGGAGCAAAATTCATGATATTCATCACAAAATTTGAAATTCTCGGTTCCTGAAAAGTCGATATAGAAGAGACGCATATCGGGGTGTTGCGTGGACGCGCCGACAAGCGTCTGGCGAACTGCGATCGCGTTTTGACGGATGGGCGCTTCATAACACCAGGACAGGCGGTAACTGTACTGGTAGGCATTACCCGCCAGTAACGGTTCCCGCGGGCGCCAGTAAGCTACGATGTTATCGAAATACTCGTTCGAACTCGAAAGCTCGACAAGATCGACCGACCCTTCACCCCAATCGCCTTTCGGTTCCACCCAAACGCTTGGGCGCAATTCGTAATGGGCGTCGAAATCCTGATAGCGGTCCGCCCGTCTTTCGCGCTGCAAAAGCCCGAAGCCTTTCACGTCCTTATCCATGAATGAAGAGAATTGGATTCGGGGGCCGTTGCCGAGGGGACGCCAGATCGATTCACCCCTTCCGTTCACTATGGCCAAACCGTCGGAATCGTGAACGCGCTGCCGCACTTCATCAGGCCGGAATGGGTTGTTTGGGGCGAAATAAAACATGCTGGTGAGCGGGGCGATTCCTGGGTAAGGCAGCGTTGTCCTCGGATACAAAACACAGTCGACGTCCATAATCGTAGTATGGCGATTCGAGATGACAAATTTGTAGACCCCAGCAACACTGACGCTGTCCAATATGGCGAATACCGTCATCGAATTCGTCCCCGCCACCGGCTTCTCCACCCAAAAGCTTCTGAAGACCGGAAATTCGTCAGCCGGAGGCTGCGCCGTGTTAATGGCTAACCCTCGCGCGGATAGGCCGTAATCCTGTCCGGTGGCTTTCGACCGGAAATAGCTGGCGCCTTGGAAAACGAGAAATTCGTCGTGAATGTCCAAACGATTGATCTGAGTATGAATGCGGAAGCCCGAAAAACCGCATTTCGAACTGCTTGAAGCGGTCAGTACACTGGGACCGAAGGTAAAGAGATTTGGATCGTAGAGCAGGGGCGCAGCTTTTCCCCCTTCGACAATAAAAATCTCCACCGGAGCGTCGTAGATATAGCCGGTATGAAATAGCTGCAGTGTGAAGGGCAGCTTTTCAGTCTGCCATATTGCTGCATCGTGCCGGAAGCGAATGTCGCGATACTGGTCGTAGTCGATATGTGAAAAGTGCGGATCGCTGAGCTGCGCGGCAGGCTGGTAGGGCTCGGAGGCAAGACGCCTTGCTTCAGTCTTCAGCCATTCATGCGAAAATTGCTCAAGCCCTCCAACTCGACTTTCCGCGATTGCAATCGATTTCTCGATGGTTTCCGGAAAACTTTTTTGGGCCATGGCGGAACTCTGCGCAAGCATCCATGCCGCGGAAATTTCTCCACCTAAACCTAATACGCGCCGACGGTTCATTTTATCCCAATATAGATAGGGCGGGCGTGAAGCTCGCTCGAGCGAAGGTTAAGAGACGTATGCTGAACGGGAGATGCAGAAAGCCCGATAATAGCGCGGCGGATCACCGCGTCCATCTGAAGATCCAGGTTTCAGATACGGCGCGGCCGCCCGCCATGAGAACCGCTCTTAGATCGGTCGGTTGACTTCCCGAAGGCGCGTATTGAAAAGCGAGCCGATGCCCGCCCGCGCGCGGATTCTGGCTGAGAACGATGTTCTTAATTTCCCCGCCTGACGCCGTGACTGTGGGCGTGAGTGGACCTGGTGTGCAGCCTTCGCAGCTTTCGGTACCGGCGAAGTCTACGATAAATTGTGCATCGCCGCCTTTTGTCTCGCCGAGCCTCGTTTGGGCGATGGATGCTTTGTTGCTTTTAACGGGCGATTCCCAGCACCAATGCATTTTGTAGTGAAAGCGGTGGCCGATACCCGGCCCGAAGCCATCCTTCGGCCGCCAGAAGCAGACGACGTTATCGTTATACTCATCCTGGGCAGGAAGCTCGATGAGATCGATCGCGCCTTCCCCCCAATCTCCGACCGGTTCAATCCAGAGAGATGGACGGCGATCGTATTGGGCTTCGAGATCCTGATAGTCGCCAAAGGAACGGTCTCTTTGAATGAGGCCGAATCCCTTCGGATTTTTGTCTACAAAAACTGAGAATTGCAGACGCTCGGGATTTATCAGCGGCCGCCATATCCATTCCCCGGCGCCATTCAACATCGAGAGCGCCTCGGAATCATGAACGCGCGGTCTGAAGTCTTTTTTCTTGGACGGCGCATCTGGCGCCGCAAAAAACATGCTCGTGAGCGGCGCGATTCCGATATAGGGAATGCGTTTTCGAGGATAAATCACAGTCTCGGTTTCTATGACTGTGTCGCGCCCGGGCGTCGCGATAAACTTATAGCGGCCCACTGTGCTCACGCTATCGAGCAAGGCATGGATAACGAGACGCTGTTCGGACGGTTTCGGACGCTCGATCCAAAAAGCCCTGAAAAGCGGAAACTCCTCGCCGCCAGGCTGCCCGGTATTTATCGCAAGGCCGCGCGCGGAGAGTCCGAAAACCTGCCCAGATGCGATCGCCCTGAAATAGCTGGCGCCAAGGAACACCAAGAACTCGTCGAAGACGGCCGGATTATTGATCTGAGACCGGACGCTAAAACCCGCGAAACCGGATTGCGAATTTGGCGGAGGCGCTTTGGCGAGCGGTCCGAAATTAAATAATTGCGGCGAATAGCGGAAAAGTGCGGCGCGGCCAGCCTCGACAGTGGAGACTTCGACGGGGAAGGCATAATTGGCGCCTCCGGTCTGAAACAGATCAAGCCGGAATTCCAAATTGTCGTTACGCCAAATCGAGTTTTTCTGGTCGTATCGAATGTCTTTGTATTGGTCGTAATTGAGGTTGGCCAATACGTCATCGACATGCTTTTCCGGCGCGACGTAAGGTTTATTTGCGAGATCGCGCGCAAAAGCGTCGAGTTGGTCTTCCGTGAATGGCTGTGTCTGATCTTGAGGAGTCTGAGAATAAAGCTCTCTAGGTAATGCCGCAGCAGCTGCCGCGGAGGCTGCGAGCCTCAGCCATGTGCGACGGTCCATCCCCACCTCCTAAAACCACGTCGCATAAAGCCGCGCCGATTCCGTCCCTCCAGAATCGACGCCCCCAACACAAATACAAGCATGCACCGCAAATTCCAGAGTCGCCCGCTGGATTTCGCGAGGGTTTTCTGTTTTTTAGGGCGGATTTGAGGCGCATTTCGCATTTGCACAGTTGCGATACCGGACCTCCGTCCCGCAGGATGAAAGCGCCTCAAAACTGCGTGAAATGCACCGGGAAATCCAGCGGAAAACGCCGCCCGGCGATATTGCCAACGGGAATGTGTCTTGATCTCCCTTTTGCCTAATTCCACTCTCTACGTAAATGACAACTCAATCAGCTTTTCGGGGCCACCGTTCTATGGCGTATTTGCGATTCCAATTCGTATCGGTGGCTCTCATCGTTGCGGTTTTTTCCATGGCTGAGGCCACAGCGGGGCCGCTATCTCCGCGCCGCCACGTAACTGTAGATCTTGTCGCGGACCGCGATACGGTTGTTCCCGGTGAAAAGCTCACGCTCGCGGTAAGGGAACAGATCGAGCCGGGCTGGCACACTTACTGGACAAATCCGGGCGATTCCGGCGAGCCGACCGCTATCGATTGGACATTGCCGGACGGAGTTACGGCAGGTGCGATTCTTTGGCCGATCCCTCACACGATCCCGATCGGCCCGCTCGTCAATTATGGCTACGAGAACGAGCTTGTTCTGCTAACCGAGGCCAAGATCCCGGAAAGCGCGCCGAAAGGTAATCTCACGATCGCCGGGCGCGTGCGCTATCTGGTTTGCAAGGATATTTGCGTTCCGGAAGAAGCACAGGTCAGCCTTAACGTTATCGCCGGCGAAGACGGCGCTCCTTCCGCGTCCGCCAGCCTGATCGAGAATGTCCGCAAGACCTTGCCGCTTCCTCTGCCCGGCCAAGCGACTTACAGTGCGGGTTCGCAGGATACCTTAAGACTGGCCGCGAACTTCCCGCCCGCTGAACTCAAGGGCGTTACCGATGCCCGGTTTTTCCCTGCGGCCTGGGGCCCAGTGTCGAATTCCGCCCCGCAACAGGTTCATATCGGCGACGGTGTAGTGGTACTCGATCTGAAACAGGGGGACACAAAGGAAACTCCTCCGGCGCTGGAAGGCGTCCTTGTACTTTCCGCTGGCAAGGATTTGGCGGCGAGAAAGGGCTTCACGCTGGCGGCGGCAAAAACGGCAAGCGCCGCCGCTTTGCCGGCCGCCGTGCCGGGCGCGGGAGCGCCGGACGGGGCGGCTAACGGAGGCATCGCAGCAGGAAGCGGCGGCACGAGTATTGGCGGCGTCGCATTTGCCGCTTTGTTCGCTTTCCTCGGCGGCTTAATTCTGAATTTGATGCCTTGTGTTTTTCCCGTTCTCGCGCTGAAGGCCCTCTCATTTTCAAAGCCTCGGACCGGAGGTCACGGATCTCAGGGTACAGCCTATCTGGCGGGCGTTTTAGTCAGTTTCGGTATATTTGGCATCATCATTGCTCTGTTCCGGCAGAGCACGGCGGCGCTTGGCTGGGGCTTCCAATTTCAATCTCCTGAATTCGTATTGATTTTGGCGGTTCTGTTTTTCGTCATGGGCTTGAGCCTTTCGGGCGCCGTTTCGTTTGGATCGAGCTTGATGTCCGTGGGCGATACGCTGGCGCGAAAGCCCGGTCTGTCCGGCTATTTTTTCACAGGCGTTCTCGCCGCTATCGCGGCTACCCCCTGCACCGCGCCCTTTATGGGAGCCGCTGTCGGCTATGCGATGACGCAGCCGGCGCCGGTGCTTCTTATTATACTGCTTTTTCTCGGTCTCGGCTTTGCGCTGCCGGTTTTCGGATTGAGCCTTATTCCGTCCATGCAGCGCGTCTTGCCGAAGCCCGGTGCTTGGATGGAGACGCTAAAGCAGGTGCTGGCTTTTCCGCTTTATGCGACGGCGGCTTGGCTTGTGTGGGTTTTAAGTCTGCAGGCCGGTAGCGATGGCGTTATGGCGGCGGCGCTGGCGTTGATCGGCGTCGCGTTTGCGGCCTGGCTTGCTGACAAAACGGCATTCTCTGCACTCGCCATAAAGGCGATTGCGCCTGCGATCGGCATAGCGGCTTTGATCTTCGCATTGTCGTTTATCGGCAACGCGATGTCAGGAGCGCCGGCTGCTGGCATCGCCAAGGGTGGCACACTCAAGGAAGAGCCGTACACACAGGCCCGTCTCGAAACGCTTCAAGCCGAGGGGCGGCCTGTGTTCGTCAATCTGACCGCCGCCTGGTGCATAACCTGCAAAGTGAATGAGCGTATCGCTCTTAAATCTTCGGCCATCGCCAAGGCGTTCCAAGCTCGCGGCATCGTTTATCTCAAAGGCGACTGGACACGGCAAAATCCGGAGATCGGCGCCCTCCTGCAAAAGTTCGGCCGGGCGGGCGTGCCTCTTTATATCTTCTATCCGCCGGACGGCGGGGAGCCGCGGGTTCTTCCTCAGCTTCTAACGGAGGGATTGGTTCTCGACGAAATCAAAACGCAATCCGCCGTTTCCCCCGTCCCCACAGCAAAAGGAGCATGACCGGTGTCATTTCTGAGAGTGACCGCAACTACGCTAACTGGACTTATTATGACAGCAACAGCATTCGCCGCCCCGGAAACGGGCAAGCCTGCGCCCGATTTCAGCGCTACAGACGCGAACGGAAAAACCGTCAAGCTGAGCGACTACAAGGGAAAAACCGTCGTCCTGGAATGGACGAATAA
>Ga0209069_10000594_pt1 | contig 16984 bp, 14 predicted proteins | sample Str013_2_FD_187202 | JGI IMG/M metagenome (GOLD analysis project Ga0209069, IMG submission 187202) | Freshwater sediment microbial communities in response to fracking from Pennsylvania, USA - Straight Creek_MetaG_SC_2013 (SPAdes) (version 2) | ecosystem: Environmental > Aquatic > Freshwater >...
CCCCGCCCGCTTACGCGGTGATTGATCTGCGCCTCGCGGACGGCAATGGTCTCGACGTGGTGGCGCATCTGAAGAAAAAGCGCCCGAGCGCGCGCGGCATCATCTTGACGGGATATGCCAACATCGCGACGGCCGTGACCGCGGTGAAGCTCGGCGCCTTCGATTATCTCGCAAAGCCGGCGGACGCCGACGACGTCACCGATGCTTTGCTCGCCGCGCGCGATGAAAAGGCGCCGCCGCCCGAGAATCCGATGTCGGCCGATCGGGTGCGCTGGGAACACATCCAGCGCGTCTATGAACTCTGCGGCCACAATGTTTCGGAAACCGCGCGCCGCCTGAACATGCATCGCCGCACATTGCAGCGGATTCTCGCCAAACGCGCGCCGAAGTAGGCGGCAGGCGCAAGCTGGCCGCATGGCCATTGCCGCGCTGCGACTCGTCCCGTTATGATCTCCGCACACAACAACACTCGGGAGATCAGAGCATGGCCCAGCGCCCCATTGAACTGCATATCTGGCCGACGCCGAACGCCTACAAGATCAGCATTTTCCTCGAGGAGGCCGGGCTGCCCTACGAGGTCAAGCTGGTCAATATCGGCAAGGGCGAGCAGTTCAAGCCGGAATTCCTCAAGATCGCGCCGAACAACCGGATGCCCGCCATCGTCGATCCCGACGGGCCGGGCGGCGATCCGATCTCGGTGTTCGAGAGCGGCGCCATCCTGCAATATCTCGGCCGCAAGACCGGTAAATTCTATCCGCTGGACGAGCGCAGGCGCGTGGCCGTCGACCAATGGTTGATGTGGCAGATGGGCGGCCTCGGCCCCATGTGCGGCCAGACCCACCATTTCCGGCAGTATGCCCCCGAGAAGATCCCCTACGCCATCGACCGCTACACCAATGAGGTCAACCGGCTCTATGGCGTGCTCAACCGCCAGCTTGAGGGCAAGGACTATATCTGTGGCGACTACTCAATAGCCGACATGGCAGCCTTTCCCTGGGTGCGCCCCTATGAACGGCAGGGCCAGGACCTCAACCCGTTCCCGCACCTGAAGGCCTGGTTCCAGCGCATGGAGGCGCGGCCTGCCGTCAAGCGCGCGGTCGAGGTTGGCGTGGAAGCACAGAACACGGTCGATCTGAGCAAGGACGACGAGGCGCGGAAAGTCCTGTTCGGCCAGAAGGCGCGCTGACGGGGCGGACGCTATTTGCGCTCATGGTTAGCGGAAGGTGACCGCGAGTGGTGAACAACCGCTTGCGGTCTTTTTCATTCCGGTATTTCAGTACCGCGCCGGGGCTGCCATTCATGCGCCGTCAACCAGTCTTACCGCCGTCTGATCAACTCCGCGCGCCGCCATTTACCCCTTGTTTGCGACGTTGCCGCCATCCTTCACCACATCGCCCCCGGCCCAGTGGCAAAGGCGGAGGCGGATCGTCTGAAGGCAAACGAAGTGGGGAGTAGGGCGCATGGCGCTGGCGGATATGCAGACTTTCGAGATGGCGGGTGCCGGCGTGGCGGTGGCCAGCCCCGATGCGCTGTTCCAGCTTGGGCTTCAATACGCGATCGGCCGTGGCGTCAGCCATTGCCCGGTCAGCGCCCACAAGTGGTTCAACCTGGCGGCGCTGCGCGGCAACCAGGAGGCCAAGACCTACCGGGCCGAAATCGCCACCGAAATGAGCAGCACCGAGGTCGCCGAGGCCCAGCGCCAGGCCCGTGAATGGCTGCGCGGCCACTAGGGCTTTAAGCTGATCAAACGCTGTTTCCTTTGTCATCCTCGGGCTTGTCCCGAGGATCCATAAATCCGCAAGCGACGAAGCCAGTGGCGCGATGGATCCTCGGGACAAGCCCGAGGATGACAATAATGGGTGCCGGCTGAATGGGCCGGAACACTAGGCTAGCATTCAAACGCCCAGCCGAGGCCGATGCGGGCCAGGGTTGGGCGTGCGGCGCTCTTTGCTCCGATCAATAAACCGTGAGCCCACGGAAGGCGACCGACGCGCCGCCAGCCTTGGGGGCGCTGGCGAACATGCCGATCTTCCAGCCTTGCGCAGGCGCCTGGCCCTTGAATTTGCCCTGCTCGTTGCCGTCGATGAAGATGGTTGCGACGTTGCCCTTGGTGCTGACCCGCAGCTCCACCCAGCCGTCAGGCGCGAGCTGGAACTTCTCGATGGTCTTTTCCACCACCGCGATGGTGTTGCCGTCCTGGTAGCGGGTGACGCGGATGAAGCCCGAGTCATGCCAGAACGTCAGCACATAGAAATTCTTGCCGTCGGCGTGCCAGAAGGCGAGGCTCGAGGCCGTAGCGCTGCGGTCCGATGATTCCATGATCCGGGCCTTGACCCGCACGTCGGCGTCCTTGAACAACGCGCCATAATAGAAGGCGTTGCTCCAGTGGTCGGGCTTTGGCGTGTGCGTCATCACCCCGTCGCCGATGTGCGCGTCGACGAGGCTCCAGGCCGAATCGGCGAAGGAGAAGTCCTCCGCAAAGGCGGGCGTGCCGGCTGGCGCTGCGGCGGGAGCTGCCGCCGGACCCGCCGTTGCCGCAGCGGCGGCGACCTTGACCGGCGCGTTGGATGGCGCGGCGGCCGGAGCTATGGCTGGAGCCGTTGAGTTGGCGGCCAGCACCGCCGTGGCGTCAGGCTGCACCGCCGCCGCATTCTGCGCCCAGGCCGAACCCGCATATGCCGCCATGCCAATCGCCAGCGCGCCGGTGATGGCCAATTTTTGAACCGTCGTCTTCATGGAATGCTGTCCCCGCTATGCCAAACCGCAACCACCTGTGTCAGCCCTCCGGGGCTCCAGGTGCCACGCCACGCGACGCTGACTGAGACGCCTTGCTGAACAGAGCGCCCTGGTGACAGGAACGCGCCCAGACGCACTGGCCTTGCGCATTTATCCGGCTGCGACTGATACGAAGCGCGGGACACACACTGAGGGAATCGCTTAGCGCCTTCCCGGATTACGCCCCGGCGGCAGCGGGATCAAGATGCACCAGGGCAATGTCCCAGTTTTCTTGTGTGCATGTCAGAACAGCAACAATTCGAAGTACCACATACAACCGTGATCGCAGTCTAATTAAATATTAACCACTATTATTGTGGGAGACCACGAATCAGACTACCGGCAAGGGATCGGATTTTCCGGCCGGGGGGCCAACCATGCGGATAAGACTTGGCGCGGCGCCGGTTCTGGCGCTGCTGGCAGTGACGAGTGGTTGCGCTGTTTATCACCCACCCTCGCCAGCGCCGCTCCACCATTACGCCAAGCATCCCCACCACGCCGCAACGCACAAGCTGCCCGCCGCAAGGCACGATGCAGATGCCGCAAAGCTGGCGCCGCCCGGTGGAACCTCGCCTACCGGGACAATTCAGGCCACAACTCAGCCCGCGCCGCTGACGGAACTGGCCAGGGAGCCCGCCGCTCCAGACGACACAACCGCATCCATCGAGCCGCTGAAATCCGGCCCGGCCGCGCCCGCGCTGGAACCGGCTGCCAAGTCCCAGGACGCATCGAGCAGCCAACAGATCATTGCGCTGGCCGCTCCCGCCGCCGGCTTGCTCCCGTTGGCCCCCGCCAGCAGCAATGTGGCTGCGCAGGCCCAGCCGCCCTCCGCATCCGTGAGCGTGTCGCCCCAGGATGCCGTGCCAGGTGTTCCCTTGGCACAACCGGCCGTGCACGCCTCGCCGGACCAGAGCGGCTTGGCTTTGAGCCCGCAGACCCCCGCCGCTGATAGCCCTGCGCAGCCAAAGGCTGCGCCCGCCCTGTCGGCAACGCAACAATCCGTACCAGCCTCAATGAACCCGGACGGCGCGGCTTCGGACCCGCAAGCCCCCGCCTCCGGTGAATCATCCGGCGTGGCCCTGAGCGCAGCACAAGACACGGCAGCGCCATCCGCCACCCCAGCCCCAGGCTCAGCAGTCACCGCGCCATTGGTCGTGGAGGCGCAGCGCGGGGCCAGCCCAGCGGCCCAGCCAGCCCTTGTTCCTGCCGCCGCTACCGTCGCCGCCGCCACAGCCCCGACAGCCGCTCGCACACAGGTTGCAGATGCCGCTGCACCGCACTCCGCAGGCGAGCTGGCCACAATACCCGGCATGGCGCCGGACACCCAGCAGACTGATGGTCTGCCAGCCGCAAAGCCTGGTCAACCGCCGGCGCGCACAGCCGAGAGCTTGCAGCCGGTGTCCGGCAGCAAGGCCGCCACGGAGCCTGACTTCCTGTCATCGCCCACCACCTCACCGCTGGCCAGCGCGGCCAGCAGCTACCCATCCGCCGCCCAACGGGCCACCGCGCCAACCATTGCCAACGCCCTTGCTTTGGCCGCCCGCAGCACCGTGGCCGCAGGCGGTGGGCATCTCATCGCCGCCGGAATCCAGCCGCTGGAGCCGCCTCACACCGCGCTTACGGCCGCCGCGCCATCTGGCGTCGAAGCCTATGCAGCGGCCGATCACAGCGCGCTGCCCGGCTTTGCCGCCACGCCGGCACGGCGCGGTTTCATTGTCGCCCTGTCGCCGCTGGTGGCCCCTGGCATTCAGCCTTCCGGCCCGCCGCCCGCGCCGGTCGGCCCGATTTTGCAGCCTGCGCAAGTCGCCGCCACCGGGCAAGATGCAACGGCGATTTTCGGATTGCCGGAAGCGCCGCGGACCTTTGGCGCTCCGTCGCTGGTAGCGGCGGTGGCCAAGAAGGAGATGGCAAGCCTGGCGGACGAAGCCGGTCAGTTCCCCCTCAACACCGCGCCCGCCGCCAAGCCAGAGACGGCACGCAGCGGCCTCAACCGCGCCGCCGGGGGCGCCGCCCTGAAGCCGATTGGCAGCCTGGGTGTGAAATTGGCGGATGCCTCAGCCGTGGGGCCGGCGGCAAACACCGCCAGCGGAAAGTCCGTATCAGAATTAAATCCGTGTGACCAGGCTTGTGAGCAATCCCAGCCTGTACCTGTCCCGGATGGAGAAGCTGTTGGCTTGACGCCGGACCTTCCGTCTCCGGCAAAAGCTGCTGCGGGGGCCCCCGACGCCGCCACCACCGGGGCCGCGGCGGACGACAGCTGGGGGTCGAGCCTGTCGCGGTTCTGGTCGTCCAGCCTTGCCAAGCTGGGCTTTGGCGACCAATCGCAGCCAGCCTCCGCCGGCCCGGTGCCCGAAGCCGCTGTTGCCGAAAGCGCGCCCGCCGCCGCGTCCGAACCCCGCCAGCGCAAAACGCTGCCCCAGGGCCCAGCGCTCAGCCGGGCGGGCCCTGAGTATGATGGCAAACCCAACGGAGTTGCGGCCGGTGTGCTGCCTGTTGCGGAAGGGATTGCGGCTCCGAAGTTTTCCGGGGAAGCCCGCATCGAACAGGTCTCGACTGGCCCGCGCAAGGATGGGCACGCCGGCGAGCCGCTGTCGCCGACCATTGCCGTCAACACCGTCGAGCTGTCGGACCTCCAGGCCGTGCAGCAACCCGACCTCAGCTTTGCCGAAGCCCGCTTTGATGCCGGCGCCAGCCCCATCGCCCCGTTCGGCGCGACGCCAGCGGGCTACGACATCCGCGGCTTCATGATGGAAGTGCTGCCCAAGACCAACGAGGCCGGAATGTCCGATTGCGCTGTTTCGCTCAGCCAGGCGCGCAACGGCAGCTTCAGCGTCACCTCGCTGGCCGGCTCGGCCAAGGTCGCTCTTGGCGCGGACGAAGCAACGGCGTCAACGGACGACAAGCAGCCAGCAGCCAAGCCGAGGAAGAAGAACCAGAAGGATGCCGCGCCCGTGGTTCCGCCAGGATCGAGGCCCATCCAGGCCGTGATCGTGCTGTCGCAGGGCAACAAGCCGTTCCTTCAGGTGGATTTCCCCGGCGGCGGCGAGGGCGGCTTCCCGCCACCATGGAGTTGCCGCTACTGGCTGGAGATCACGCCGCCAAACTGCAAGCTCGCGGTGGTCTCGCACCGGGCCAAGATCGCGGGCTCACAGAGCATCCTCGAAACCAACTCGGCCGGCAAATGCCAGCTCGCGAAGATCAATTCGCAGGACGTTCACTGAACGAGCGCCCGGAAGGCGGCGGCTTTGGTGGGCCCGGCAGGACTCGAACCTGCAACCAGACGGTTATGAGCCGCCGGCTCTAACCATTGAGCTACAGGCCCCACCTTGCGGCGTCGCGCTGATGTTCCTAGCAGAAAGCGGCGGCGCGGCCAGCAGGTTTTCAGCCGTTGGCGCCGAAGCCGACCTGATAGAGCTTGCGGCGCAGCGATTCGGTGTCGAACGGCTTCATCATGATCTCGTTGGCGCCGTTCTGGCGGGCGCGGGAGATGTCGGCGGGGTCGTTCTCGGTGGTGCAATAGATCACCAAGGGCTCGTCGCCGCCCGGCGCATGGCGGAGCGCGGCCAGGAAATCCTGTGGCGGCATTTGCGGCATGTGCCAATCGAGCAGGATCAGGTCGGGCATCGCCCGGTTGCAGCAGGCCAGCGCCTCGTCGGCGGTTTCGGCCTCGGTCGAGGTGATGTGCAGGTCCTCGAGCACGCGGCGCGCGACCTTGCGAACGACGTCGCTGTCATCGACGATTAGGCAATGGCGCATGGCGGCTCCCCCGGACTGGCAGTCAATCCAGGCAACCATGGCCGGGCGTGGCTAACATCCGGTTAACGGGGGAGCGAAATGGGGTGGCTATCCCGCCGCCGCCATCACCACATCGACGCCATCCATCGCCACCCCAAGCCGCAGGCCGGAGGAGGCGGCGAGCCGCGTGGTGTAATAGGCTTGCACGGACAATGCGTCGATCTTGTGCGTGCACGGAACGGCAAGAAACTCACGCAAATGCTGGGGAAACCGCGCCGCCGGGCCGATGCAGCGCACCTCAAGATTGGCGTTGTCGAGGCGGCCCTGGACGCTGGCGATGATCTCGCCGCCGCGCGGCAGGGCGGTGACCGCCGAGGCGATGAGGTTGAGCAGCAGCTTCACCCTGTCCTTGGCCATCTGCCCGGCCGGCGCCTTCCAGGTCAACCTGTGCTTGCCCGCCCCGATGAAACCGCGCGCGATCTGCTCGGCGCCGCCGAGGTCCACCGTCGCCCCGACCGAGCCGGCGGCGCCGAACGCGAACCGCGCGAACTGCACCTTGGCCGATGCCTGCTCGGTAAAATTCCTAATGACTTCAAGGGCATAGGCGCGGGACTGCTCATCCTCGTCATCGTCGAGAACCTCGAGCCCGTTGTAGATCGCGCCCACCGGGCCGATCACGTCGTGGCAGATCTTGCTGGAGATCAGCGCCGCCAGTTCCAGGTCGTCGATGGCCTGGAAGGCGGCTGCGGGCGGGGCCTTTGCGAAGGCTGGGGCCAGAATTGGGGCGAGGGCTGGGCTCGGGGAAATGCTCATGGAATGCCTTTGCGTTGGGGCGCGCGGCGGCACAAGTTGCCACTGCACGAAAAGCCGGGAACCGACTCAACGCAACCAAATCAGACACACCTTAAGAGGTGCGTTCTCATACACCAGGATGCGAATGCGCGCCACCGGTTAACCTTCAATACCCTGCCAGAAACCCTGTTATCCTCGCGTTGAACCTACAAAACCTCGCCTTGGGCCCAGCCAAACCCACATCAAACCGCCGTTAACCAGCCATAGTTTGGTAACAGTTCCTGTTCACCATGATGATCGAATCATTCCGCCCTGACATCACGGGATTTGAGCCGATCATGAAGCGCTCCTGGTTGCCCCTCGCCGCCGCCCTGCCGGCGCTGCTGCTGTGCGCCCCCGCCGCCCTTGCCGAGCAACTGCCCTGGAACGGCAACCAGGGTGATTATCAGCCTGCCCCCGATTACCCGGCGGCGGACCCCAGCTACGCGGCCCCGGCCCCGGCGCAACCCGCCTACCAGCCGCCGCGCCGCCGCCGCTACACCCAGCCCGCCGTCCAGCAGGTGGCCCCGCCCACCGAATACGGCTACGACAATCCGGTCCAGCCGCCCGAGCCGTTGCAGCCGGGCTACAGCGAATCAACCTACGGACCCGAGGACATTTCGCGCGCCGGCCATCGGGCGTTCGGGCGCGTCACCACCGACCTCGCCAGCGTGGTCGAATACGCCTTCCAGCATTATGGCCGGCCCAACGGCTACATCCTGGGCGAGGAGGGCGGCGGCGCATTTGTCGCGGGGCTGCGCTATGGCGAGGGCACGCTCTACACCAGGAACGCGGGCACACGGAAGGTCTACTGGCAGGGCCCGTCCATCGGCTACGACTTCGGCGGCGAGGGCTCCAAGACCATGGTGCTGGTCTACAACCTGCACAACCCCGATGACGTCTACTACAATTACACCGGCGTCGGCGGGCAGGCCTATCTGGTGGGCGGCCTCGGCCTCACCTACCTCAAGAGCGGCCCGGTGACCATGGCGCCCATCCGCTCGGGCGTCGGCCTGCGGATCGGCGCCAATGTCGGCTATCTCAAGTTCACCCGTTCGCCGACGTGGAATCCGTTCTGACGCGCGCATTCGCGACTGGATTTTCCGCCACAAATCACTGACAAGATCGGATCGTGGGGCTGACCTTGGCGCGCCCAGGCTTTGGCGCGCCGGCTTTTTGGGGAAGACATGATTCAGTCGGTCATGCTGGCGGCGATGGGCTTCATCGCCGCCAGCCTGCTAGCGCTGCTGATCGCGCCCGCCTTCTGGGCGCGGGCCGTGCGCTTGACCAATCAACGCCTGCGCAGCGCGCTGCCGGTCAGCGAGCAGGAGATCCGCGCCGACAAGGATCTGCTGCGCGCAGAATATGCTCTTAAGGTGCACCAGCTCGAGCGCGAGGTCGACCAGGGCCGCCTCGCCGCCCACCGCCAGCAGATCGAGATCAACCGCCGCGACATTGAAATCCGCCGGTTGGCCGAGGGTCTGGAGACCACCCAGACCAGCCTCGGCGAGCATCTCAACGCCCGCTCGGTGCTGGAGCAGACTGTGGTGGAGCGCATACCGCTGCTCGAACGGTCGCTGGCCGAGGCCCGCGAACTTCTGCTCTCGCGCGATGCCGCCATTGACGAGCTGCAATCCACCGCCGACCGCCAGGCCGCCGCGCTGGAGGATGGCCGCGCCATCCTCACCCAGCGCGCGCTTGAGGTGCAGCGCTTGCAGGCCCTGTTCCAGGAGGCGACGGCCACCAGCCGCGATTTGCGCGGCGAGGCGGGCGCCGATTCGCTGGCCCTGCGCGCCGAGGTCGAATCGCTGAAGGCGCGGCTGGCTGAGCGGGCGGCGGTGATCGACCGGCTGCAAGGCGAGGTGGCGGCGCGCCCGCGCACCAACTCGGCTTCGGTCGTCGGCATCGGCCTGCCCGACGACGCTCCGCCCGCCCAGTTGCGCGCCGCGATCTCCGGGCAGGCCACCGAGATTGCCGGTCTGCGCCGCGAGCTTGCCGCCAAGCCGCGCGCCGCCGATGCGCTGGTGCTGCCGATGGAAGACCGGGAGCTGGCCGCCCGTCACCTGCAAAGCCTGGAAACCCAGCTGCGCGAGCAGGCCGACGAGATCGCCCGGCTGCGCTCCGAGACCGAGGCTGCGGCGCAGGCGTCCGATCCCGCCGCCAATGCCAAAGTGCGCGAATCCAAGATTTGGCTGCGCAGCCGGATTGACCGTATCGAGAGCGACCTGGAGCGCGAGCGCGCTGCCACCGGCAGGCTGCGCGCCGAGCTTGCCGCCGCCAATGAGCGGGCGGCGCGCCAGGGCGCCCAGTTCCGCGACGAGTTGCGCCGCCAGGGCAACCGCACGATTGTGCCCGCCCGCGACATCCTGCGCGACGCCGCCAAGGCCCCGGCCGAGGCCGTTGCCAATCCGGCGCCGGCCGCCAGGGCGGACACGCCCGCCACCCGCCGCCCCTCAATCTCGGCGCGCGCGCGCGAATTGCAACGCGCCCTGCAAGGCCAGTTCGGCCGCGGCGAGGATGCGCTGGAGGCGGCAGCAGCCGGGGAGACCGCGCCGCCGGCCAGCCAGCCGCCATTGTCCCTGCCCGAAGCCAATAATGATGCGGCCTCCGCCGGGGCGGTCGCGGCCGAGACCGCCGCCGCCGACGCCTCGCGCGGCCGCCTGCTTGACCGGCTCAAGAGCTACGAGCAGGGCTGAGGTCCGCCCCGCACGCCGCTGTCCATGGTGCGACTGGCCCCGCACCCGCCGTCCTGTTAGGATGGCCCATGACCACCACCGTGCCAAGGCCAACTGCCACGATGTCCGCTGACGAATTTCTGGTTTGGGCCGAGACGCAGGACGATGACTACGAGCTGGTCGATGGCCGGGCCGTCGCGATGTCGCGCGACCGCAAGGGCCACAATGTCACCAAGGGTTTCGTGTTCAGCGCCCTTGCCGCCGCGATCAAGCGTGACAAGCATCCGTGCACTCCCTACTCCGATGGAATTGGCGTCAAGACACCGGCCGATGCCGTTCGCCGGCCCGATGCCTCAGTCGAATGTGGCGAGCCGTTCGATCCCGCCGGCTTGTTTCTGGCAAAGCCGGTCATTGTCGTTGAAGTGGTTTCGCCGTCGAGCGAGCGGGACGACACCATTGCCAAGTTCGCCGACTACTTCTCTATTCCCAGCATCGCGCACTATCTCATTGTGCTGCCGGACCGGCGGATGGTCATCCACCATGCGCGCAGTGGCGCTTCCGCCGACGGGCCCACCGTGCTCTCGGCGATCCGCCAGACGGGCGAGCTGCGCCTTGATCCGCCGGGATTGGTGCTGGCAGTGGAGGAGTTGTTCGCGTCGGAACTCGAAGCGGGGACCTAGTGTTCTGCCCCAGCCATAGGGTTCCCTTTGTCATCCTCGGGCTTGTCCCGAGGATCCATCGCACAACAGGCTCGGGGACTTGCGGCTCTATGGATCCTCGGGACAAGCCCGAGGATGACAATATTGGGTGCCAAATGAATGGGTCAAAACACTAGCGCCCTGCGCCGCCACCGCAAGGGCTGGTGGGCGATGCAGGGATTGAACCTGCGACCCCACCCGTGTGAAGGGTGTGCTCTCCCGCTGAGCTAATCGCCCGAAGGCCCGCTAGGATAGACGTGGGGCCGCCAGTCCTGGCAGTTAGAGGCGGGCGGCGGGGGCTGTCAAGCCTTGCGCGCCATCCTGCTTGCCGCCGTCAAACGCAAAACGGGGGCCTGGACTGAGCCAGACCCCCGCTTTGTACAAGGAGCAAGTCCCGGGCGGGTCCGCCGCCCGGGGGTTTGGTTGCTTCAGGCGACCAGGATGAAGTCCGACTGGTCGAGGATCGCCGAGCCCGAAGCATGGGCCGAGGCAAACCAACCGGAGGTCTGGTCGATATTTCCCAACAAGACAGCGGTGGTGATAGCGCCAGAGGCCTGCCAGTACAGGTTGCCGGTGCTGGAGTTGAGCAGGAAGTCACCGTGGCCCGCAGCGCTTGCCGCGTTACCAGTAAGCGCCGCAGTTGCATTTACGACGACCTCGGCGCCTGCGTTGGCGTTCAAGCCGTAAGTCGTGACGCCGCTCACCGTCGTCGCAGTGTAGTCGCCAGTGGCGCCGGCCGTCAGCGCATGGCCAGCGGCGCTCCAAGCGGCAATGCTGACATAGAGCTTGTCGCCCTGTGTGCCGTTGAAGCCGTAAATCGTGTCGTTCTCGCCGGTGGCGTTGCCGACGCCGAAGTAGTCCTTGAAGGCATTTTCCGTGCCGTCATAGACGTTGGTGCCGCCGCCGCCGAGCAGGACGTCGTAGCCCGAGCCGTTCGAGGCCGACACCAGCGTGTCATTGCCAGCGCCGCCGTCGATGGTGGAGTTGTTGCCACCGGCGACAAGAACGTCGGCATTGGCCGTGCCGATGACCTTCTCGATACTGTTGATCGCACCGCTGCCTGCCGAACCTGCGAAGTTCAACACTCCGTTGGAGTCGATCGTGTTCGACAAGTTGGCATACACGCCGGTGATGGTGCCGAGAGCAGTGCCGCTCTGAAGGGTCGGGTCGCCGCTGTTCTGGAAGGTTGGCAAGATGATAGTATCGCCAGTCGTGGATGTGCCCGCAACAACCACTGTGAATGTCGCGGTGCCCGAAATTGCGCCAGCTGTGGTCGAGCCGGAGAAGTCGAGTACGTCGGCGCCGACGCCAGAGCCAGCGCCGTTACCCGTGCCGCCGTCGATCGAGTCCTGGGTCTGCGTGCCATCGAACAGCTTGATCGTATCGTTGCCAGCGCCGCCGAAGATCGATTCGTTGGCAGTGTTGCTGGCGGTGCTGTAGCCGTTGATCACGTCATTGCCAGAGTAGGCATTGATCGTGCCGCCGTTCGCGCCTGCCGAAAGCGTATCATTGAAAAGCGAGCCGTTGAGATTATCGACGCCGGTGATGGTGTCGGTAATGGTTGCGGCGCCCGTCAGCGTCCAGACGTTCTGGGCGGTCGTCAGGCTCATGTCGACGACAACGCCTTTGTAGAATGCTGTGGTGCCGACTTGAGCGCCCGCAGCGTTGTCATAGAAGCTGACCGTCTCGTTGGCGTGGCCCGTGGCGCCGCCAGTGATGGTGTTGATGCCGGTGCCGCCGTTCATCGTGTCCTTGCCCGCTGCCGAGCCGAGGATGCTGTCGTTGCCAGCGCCACCGTACAGGTGGAACGTGTTGGCAGCCACGGTGGTGGCCGCGCCGCCGGTTACGGTGTCGTTGCCGTCGCCGCCGTACACCCAATGGTTGTCGACTGCGGCTCCAGTCAACGTGTTGGCGTCGATACCGGCGCTGACCGAGTCGTTGCCAACGCCGCCAAAGAGCGACTGGTTGCCCTGGCCGCCAGTGACCGTGTCGTTGCCGACATCGCCATAAAGCTGCTGATTGCCGATGCCGCCGGTGATGCTGTCATTGCCCGCGTCGCCATGGACGATGTCCTGGCCGTCGCCGCTGGCGATCGTGTCATTGCCATTGCCGCCAAAGATCTGGTCGTTAGCGCCGCCGGTCGAGGAAATGCTGTCGTTGCCGTTGCCGCCGAACAGGTAGTCGCGGTACGCGGCTGTCAGCTTGTTTGAGGCGTTGGCAAGCGTGCTAGTGATCGTGTCGTTGCCGTCGCCGCCGTAGATCGAGGACGAGATCGCGGTCTTCAGGTAGTCATTTCCAGCCAGGCCGAAGACGCTGCTGAAGTTGTTGGTGCTGCCGTCGTTATTCCACGGCGTGGTCGAGTTGCCGTCATTACCCTTGGTGAGGTACTTCGTAGCCATGTTCCATTGCTCCTTGTTGGTAGACTTGAGGGGGCTGCTCGGAGCCCAATGTGCTGGAGCGGAGTAAAGGATAGGCTAACAGCGCAGTGTCCGGACGGCTTGGCGAAGCGCGAAGGTTTACTTTGCTGCACAAAGGCTGAGGCTGGCTGCGGCAATTGCGCAAAAATTTTCAGACAATTGTAACAATCGGGACCGCGCGGCCGCTCGTGCGGCCTTGACAGCGGCGCGCGGAAACCCTTTGTCAACACTTGCCAGCCGGCCGGACGGCCGCTGTCATTTGGTTAAGGATGGCAGAGGAAAGTCCGGGCTCCACGCAACGACGGTGCCGGATAACGTCCGGCGGGGGCGACCCCAGGGAAAGTGCCACAGAAAACGAACCGCTCCGCTCAAGGCCTCCGGGCAAGGGCGAGCAAGGGTGAAAAGGTGCGGTAAGAGCGCACCGCGCGCCTGGCAACAGGCGTGGCAGGGCAAACCCCACCGGGAGCAAGACCGAATAGGGGTGGCACGCTGGTTTTGGGTTCGCCTGAAGCCGGCAGGGCGCGTTGCCGCCTCGCCATCCGGGTTGGTCGCACGAGCCGCGTGGCGACACGCGGCCCAGAGGAATGGCCGTCACGTTGGGGGCAACCCCGGCCATACAGAACCCGGCTTACAGGCCGGCTGGTAATGATCTTATTAGCCTGACCCGCTCCCGTTGCTGTCATCCTCGGGCTTGTCCCGAGGATCCATTCCTCCATGGGAGCAGCTGCGCGATGGATCCTCGGGACAAGCCCGAGGATGACAAATAACTGCTGAGATCAAGCGGTGGCGAGTCCAGTGATGCGGGTGAAGCGCTCGCGGGCGGGGCCTTCCGCCGGGAAGGCGGCGGCGACTTCGGGTTTTGGCTCGGGCTCGGCAACCGGCTCCTCGGCGCGCAAGGCCAGGCGCATCCGGCTCGCGGCATCGTCCGGCGCTTCGGCGCGGCGGCGCTTCCAGGAGAGCGCCGGCTTCTCGATCAGGAACCACGAAGCAGCCGCCACCGGCAGCAGCAGCGCCAGCGTTGCCGCCAGCAGCACCGGCTGCGAGATGCCGGGAATGAAGCGCACCAGCGCCTGGGCGATCAGCCAGTCATATATATAGACGCCATAGGAGAGGTCGTTCCTGCGGGTTGCAGCACCCAGCCAGCCGGTGGGCAGGCTGGCGGCCCACAACACGGTATAGGCCACGAATAACTGCTCGACCGGAGCCTGCCAGCGGCTGCCCAGCGCCACCGCCATCAGGAAGAAGCTGACAACCACGCCCCACCAGTGGATGGGCAGCTTGTCGCGCCACAGAAAGGCGAGGGTGCCCAGGCCAAAGGAGAAGGCCAGGCGCAGAAACGAGAGCAGCGTGCTGCCGACGTGGATCTGCTCGGGGAAGGCGGCGACGGCAACCCAGGCAGCCAGCAGCGGCAGCAGCGCGTAGGTGGCCAGGCGCGGGAAACGCATCAGCCCGGCGACGCCCAGCAGCACCAGGCCGAGATAGCACATGGCCTCGTATTTGAGCGTCCAGAGCGGCAGGTTGACGATGCCGGGCGCCGGATTGTGCGCGAAAACGCCGGGCAGCGGCGCGTTGGCAGTAACGAGGCCGAGCGTCAGGCTGACATAGCGGCCCACGTCGAGGCCGCCGAAATACTGGCCCAGCGGCAGTTCGCTCACCACCGGCCCAACCACCAGCGCCGTCAGCAGCACGCAGGCCGCCAGCCCCGGCAGCAGCCGCAGGGCGCGGGCGCGCAGGTAGACGCCGATGCTTTCCGAGCGAACGAGGCTGGCTGCGATCAGCACGCCGGAGATGGTGAAGAAGACGTGAACGGCGTGCTCGCCCAGCGAAAAGCCGGTCTGGGCGAACAGCGGCTCGGCGCTTTCGGGCGCGCCCGCCAGGTGGACGCTGTGCGACACCACCACGGCCAGCGCCGCGATCAGCCGCAACAGGCCGAAGGAATTGCGGTCCGGCGGCAGGATTTCGGCAAGGCGCGGAGCGCTGGCGGGGGTCGAAGCGAGCATCAAGGGTTCCATTCCTGCGAAATCGCGGGCACAAGGCTGTCGCGGGAACAACGCATGTTTCATGCCAGGACAGTGGCCGATATGAAGTCTCAGGAGCGAATGCTGGTCGAGAGCCTCAAGCGCTATGCCGCCGCGCGCGGAGCCGAGGTGCAGTTTCTGTCACACGGCTGGATCGCAGTCCTGGCGCGGAACGGCCACCGCCATCTGGTCTACGGCTACGATCTTGGCCTCAACCCGTCCGCCGCCGCGCGCATCGCCAACGACAAGGCTGCGGCTTACGAGGTGCTGACCGCTTCTGGCCTGGCCGCCGTCGAGCACCGGGTGTTCCTGCATCCCCGCTTTCTCGACTTCGTGCCCGTGGACGGCAACTGGCCGGGGCTGCTGGCGGCGTTTGCCGCGTTCGGGCGCGATGCGGTGATCAAGGACAATGAGGGCACCGGCGGGATGGAGGTGTTCCGCGTGCGCACGGTGACGGAACTGGAGCAGCGGGCGCTGGCCTTGTTCCAGATCGCGCGCGCGGTGGCGCTGTCGCCATTCCTGGAAATGGCGGGCGAGGCGCGGTTTGTGATGCTCGATGGCGCTTGCGTGCTCGCCTACGCCAAGCAGCGCAAGCCGGGCGAATGGCGGCACAATCTGGGGCTAGGTGCGCGGGCAGTTCCGCTCGATTTGGCGGACGCCGCCGCTCAGCCTGCTTTGGCGCTGGCCAAGGCGGCCATGGCGGCGCTGACGCTTCGCTTTGCCTCGATCGACATCGTGACCGTGGGCGGCAGGCCGATGGTGATGGAGGCCAACGCCGGCGTCATGCTCGAAGTCGCGAGCCGCCCCGATTTCGGCGGGGCGGCCCTGGCGGATCGCATCTACCACGCCGCGCTCGACCTTGCGCTTGGCGGCGCGGCCGGTTCAGCTCAGTAAACGCCGTAATACTGCCACCGGCACTGGTGCCAGCGGTTGAACCAGTAGCGGCTGCCAGTTCGCCCGGCCCGCACGCGCAGCCAATAGCAGGGACCCGGGCTGTAGACCGGGGTCTCGTAGATTATAGGCGGCCCCAGGAAGATCTGTGGGCCGCCAAAGAAAATGCCGCCATGATGATGGTGATGATGCTCCATTCCCAGCATGAAATGGGGCCGAGCTTCGGCGGGCGTGGGCGCAGCCAGCAGGCTGGTCACCCCCAGGCTCGCCGCCAATGCCAACGTGGTGGTGAATTTGCTCAGCATGATCAGTGCTCCTTGGTTGCTTGCTTGTTATCCAGTCAACGGCGCTTGGCCCTGGATATTCCCGTAAGCGAAACGCGCGGCAGGCCGCCGATCAGGCGGTCAGTAACCCGATTGCCGCGCAAGGCAGGCATGATACCGGCGCAATGCCGCCGGATCGCTGGTCTGTTCAGCCAATTGCTTCAATGCCGGGCAGGGTTCGGAGCTGTGTGTGGCGGTGCTGTGATGGCTATGCCCGTGGCGGGCAGAAGCATGATGGCTCTGCCCGTGCCCGTGCCGGTGACCATGATGCCCCTTGGCGGCAGCGGGCGCCATCAGCGCGCCCATGGCCATTACGGCCACTGCCAAACCGGCGAATATTCTTGGCACCGTGAGCATTTTGCCATCCCGGTCCGCCCAGCCTCGCGATCCGCAAAGGCTGGCGTCATGACCCAGTCATAAGAGTCTCATTGTCATCCTCGGGCTGGTCCCGAGGATCCATGGATCCACAAGGTCCAGCGCCTGTCGTGCGATGGATCCTTGGGACAAGCCCGAGGATGACAATGGTGGGCGCCAAAGCAATAGGTCCGAACACTAGCACCAGGGACCGGCGCAACTCTGACCCTTCGCTTACCGCTCAGTAAGCCGTCCGTGCAGCGACCA
>Ga0209069_10000595_pt1 | contig 16976 bp, 11 predicted proteins | sample Str013_2_FD_187202 | JGI IMG/M metagenome (GOLD analysis project Ga0209069, IMG submission 187202) | Freshwater sediment microbial communities in response to fracking from Pennsylvania, USA - Straight Creek_MetaG_SC_2013 (SPAdes) (version 2) | ecosystem: Environmental > Aquatic > Freshwater >...
ATTAACTGCATTTTAACCAGTGTTAACACTTAACGGCTGGTTAACACGGGCCCGTTAGGTGCACAATTCAAATGGTCGCATATTTGTCCGGGCTTTCGTAACTTTTACCCGAGATATGAGATCGGCTACGCTAAAATGGATGATGTTGTTGCTCACTTTACTGGTGGGTATTATTTTGCTGGTACAGATGTACTGGATCTACCGTGTGTATAATTTTGAGCAGAAAGAGTTCAACACCAATGTAGTAAAAAGCATCCGGGGTTTGTGCGAGGACATGGAGCTCAACGACGCCCCCGGCACCCAGATTCAAAAACTGGTAGAACACCCCGATTTAAATACCTTCCTGCTGCAGGTAGATACCATTCCCCAGCGCGATTCCCTGATGTTTTATATCAATAGTGAATTCGAGGATTTTGATGTGTTTACAGACTGTAAAATGGCAGTTTACAATGATAGTACAAAGAAGTACCTGTACCAGGTCTATATTCCCTCGGCTGCCACTACACAAAGTCAAACGCCCACCCGTACTTCCATTACACCTGTTGATTTACCGGTATTTCCGAGAAACTACCCTTATATACACTTGTTTTTCCCCCACCGGCAGCAATATATTATTCACCAGCTCAATTTCTGGATCGTCACCAGTGTACTGCTGCTACTGGTATTGGTGGGTTTTGCTGCCAGTATGTTTTATTTCTACCGGCAAAAATTCCTGAATGAGGTACAGAAAGACTTCGTGAATAATTTCACGCATGAATTCAGGACACCACTGGCGGTAATGAAACTGGCAGCGGGTGTGCTGAAAGGTTCTTCTATTACGGAGCAGCCCGACCGGCTGAAAAAGTACAGTGCAATTATTGCCGAGCAGACAGAGCACCTGGAGAACCAGGTGGAAAAATTATTGAAAACGGCCCGCACTGATTTACATGAGCTACCTCTTGAAAAAGCTGCGTTTGTTCCCAATGATATCATTATGGATGTAGTAAGGGATATGGACCCGCTGATTCGGCAAACCAATACAAGGATAGAACTGAAGATGGAAGCCGGCAATAAAAGTATCCATGCCGACGAAAGCGCTATTGCCATGGTCATTGTAAACCTGGTGGAAAATGCCATTAAATACTCTAAGGAACCACATGTAATTATCAGTACCCTGTCTGAAAACGGCCATTACTTCATTTCCGTAAAGGACAACGGGATTGGTATTGAAAAGAAATACATGAAACATTTGTTTAAAAAGTTCTTCCGGGTGCCCACTGGTAATATCCACAATGTAAAGGGGTTCGGATTGGGCCTGAATTTTGTAAAGAAGGTAATAGACGCCCATAAGGGAAAGATCAATGTAAACAGCATCCCTGGTATAGGAACGGAGTTTAAGATAGTATTACCAAGGCAATAAACCCCGCAGAACCAGGGGGCCGAATAACAAGTAATTAACACCAACTGGTATGAGTTATGTTTCAAATTTGTAATTCCTAAAAGAAGTACTATGACTACAAAAGCAAGAGTTTTGCTGGCAGAGGATGATGCAACACTGGGATTCATCATTAAGGATGCATTGGAGGAAGAAGGATATGAAGTGGTGCATTGTGCGGATGGACAAACAGCCCTTGAGCGGTTTGGCAAGAACGAATTCGACATATGCCTGCTGGATGTAATGATGCCCAATAAAGACGGGTTTGCAGTAGCAAAGAAAATAAGGCAGCAATCGGATCTCGTTCCTATTCTGTTCCTCACTGCAAGGTCCATGGAGGAAGATAAAATCAAAGGGTTTCAATCCGGCGCGGATGATTATATTACCAAACCATTCAATATGTCGGAGCTGCTGCTGCGCATGGATGTGTTTCTTCGCCGCACAAAAAAAATGCATTCCGAACAGGTGCAGGAATACAAGCTGGGTAAATTGAGATTCTCGTTTACTGATCTTAAAATAACCTCCGCACAGGGCACATCGTCCATGACACAAAAAGAAGCCGACCTGTTGAAATTTTTATGTGAGCATCCCAATAAAGTTTTAAAACGCGAAGAAGTGTTGTTAAACGTTTGGGGCAAGGATGATTATTTCCTGGGAAGAAGCATGGATGTTTTTATTACCAAATTGCGCAAACATTTTAAAGCCGATCCTGATGTAGTGCTGGAAACCATTCACGGAGTTGGATTCCGTTTCAATGTTCCATCGCTTACAACAGCTTAAATATTTCTCATACCACTGTTAGTTTTGGTTCCGCCGGGGTTTCTACTCCGGCTTTTTTCTCGTTAACTATCAATTAACATTCGTTAATTGCAGCTCCATGAAAGGGAAGTTAATTTTGCGCTCATAAACGCTAAAAAAACCTATGTTGAAAAACCATGCTTTGCTGGTATGTCTTTTCTTTTCCCTCAATGTTTTCTCTCAACCGGCGACAGATACCATTCCCTTATCGCTCCATGACGCCGAAACCAAATTAATCCAGAATAACCTCCTGCTGGTTGCAGCCAATTATAATATAGAAGCAAATAAGGCGCTTATTATCCAGGCAAAACTCTGGGACAACCCGGTACTGAATACAGATCAGAATATTTATGACAGTAAGTTTTTCAGGCATACTACCATCAATGGACAACCGTACGGCCAGGTATTCATTCAATTGCTGCAATTATTTAAAACCGCCGGCAAAAGAAGCAAGCTGGCAGAAATGTCGGCCACCACGGCCAAACAGGCAGAATTACAATTTACCGATGTATTGCGCAACCTGAAATACGCTTTGCGCACCAATTATTATTCCGCTTTACAATTGTCGCAAACCAATAAATTATACCGGCAGGAAAGAGATGAACTGGAAAAATTACTCACCGGTATGAAGGCAGAATATGCAGCCGGGAATATTTCGCAAAAAGAACTGCTGCGTATACAGGCATTACAGCTTTCCCTGAAACAATCCATTGCTGATAATTACAAACAATATACCGACATCAACAGCCAGTTGAAATTGTTGCTGCAGGAAGATAAAAATGTTTGGTATCTGCCGCAGGCAGGAAATGATACCATCGTCTCTCCTGTAATTCCAACCATGGATTCGCTGGTAACAAAGGCGCAAAAAAACAACCCTGACTATTTATCAGAGCAAAACCTATTATTGTTCCAGCAGCAAAACCTTACTTACCAGAAAGCCCTGAAGGTTCCGGATATTACTGCAGGTGTTGAATACGACAGGGCCAGCAGTTATACACCCAATTACTGGGGACTGGCCATTTCATTGCCCCTGCCCCTGCTTAACCACAACCAGGGAAATATTAAAGCAGCGCAGCAATATGTAAAACAGGAAGAAACACTGGTGCAGCTAAAAGACAAAAAACTGCTGAACGATATCCAGAACGCCATGGCCAAATTACAACTGAGCCTGCAGGTATTGCAATCGGCAGACTTACAGTTTTACCCGCAGTACGAGCAATTGTTTTACAATGCTACGCAGAGCTACAAACAACGCCAGCTTGGTTTATTGGAATACATCGATCTTTTTGAAGCATACCGGGATACCCAGCTTCAATACCAACAGCAAAAGCTCAGTTACCGCAAGGCCATAGAAGATTTACATTATACCATTGGAACAGACGTCATCAAATAAACTTACTTGTAACATGTTACTTTCCCTTAAAAATTGTTTTGTCCTTACTGGTGCTGCCCTTTTATTGCTCACCGCTTGTGAAGAAAAGAAAGCACCAGAAAAAAAGGAAGGACCTTTTTGCCTGAGTGATTCCATGCAACATATGATTACCATCGATTCAGCGAAAATATGTTCCATTGATGACGAATTGCATTTAAGCGGCGCCGTGGCTTTTGATGAAAACAAGGTTGTTAAGATATTCCCCAACAGCAGCGGCCATGTTGCGGAAGTAAAAGTAACACTGGGTGATAAAGTAATAGCAGGACAAGTGCTGGCTGTAATAAAGAGCGCGGATGTAGCGGGCAATTACAATGATCTCAGCAGTGCGGAGGCAGATGTAAACATTACCAAACGCCAGCTCGATAACCAGGAAGCGCTGTATAAGGGTGGCATCAGTAGTCAGAAAGAATATGAAGAGGCAAAGCAGAATCATGACAAGGCGATGGCTGCGAGAAATAAAATTCAATCCCTGATCACTATTAACGGTGGCGGTAATATGCAGGCAGGCGGCATTTATTATATAAAAGCGCCCATCAGCGGTTATATCGTGGAAAAGAAAGTAAATGCCGGCAATTTTATCCGGCCCGATATGACCGATAATATGTTTACAGTATCCGACCTGAAAGAAGTATGGATATGGGCCAATGTATTTGAAGCGGATATTTCTAAAGTAAAGGAAGGCTATGACGCAAGGGTATCCACGCTTGCTTATCCCGGAAAGGATTTTATTGGCAAAATCGATAAGGTGAGTAATGTGCTGGACCCCAATAATAAGGTGTTGCGCATCCGGATAAAATTGTCCAACAAGGATTTCTTACTGAAGCCGGAAATGTTTACCAATGTTACCATTTCCAATATACTGAACCAAACGGCGGTATGCATTCCTACCACCTCATTGGTGGAAGAGAACAGCAAGACCTATGTGATTCTATACAATAATAATTGCGACCTGAAAGTGTCGGAAGTTGAAATCATCAAGAAGACAGGGGAAAAGGCCTATATCAAATCGGGGGTGGCGCCGGGACAGAAGCTGCTCACCCACAATGCGCTCCTGATCTATGATGAATTTACCGATAACCAATAAAAAATCAACTGCATTAGCTATTCGCACAACTCATTACCATGGTTAGAATCATCCGACAAATAATATATTTCTCACTGCGACACCGGTACCTGGTTTTCTTTTTGGTGGCCATTATCGCTGTTATCGGTTACGTAAGTTATAAGAATACGCCAATTGAGACCTTCCCTGATGTTACCAATACACAAATTGTAATTATAGCACAATGGCCCGGGCGCAGCGCCGAGGAAGTGGAGAAATTTATTTCCATACAGCTGGAAACAGCGCTCAACTCGGTACAGAAAAAAGTGAGCCTTCGCTCCACCTCTACTTTTGGATTGTGTTATATACGCATCATCTTTGAAGATGATGTAGACGACGCTTTTGCAAGGCAGCAGGTATTGAGCAGGCTGAGTAATGCTGATTTGCCGGATGGCGTAAAACCCGAAGTACAGCCACCCTATGGCCCTACCGGTGAAATTTACCGCTATACCTTAAAGAGCCAATCAAGAAATATACGTGAACTATATACCATTCAGCAATGGGTGCTCGACAGGCAGTTTAAATCCATTGCCGGTGTGGCTGATGTAAACAGTTTTGGCGGGGAGGAACAATCTTATGAAATCAATATCAACCCTAATTATTTATCCAAATACGGACTTACTTCCCTTGACATTTATAATGCAGTGGCCAAAAGCAACGTGAATGTGGGCGGTGATATAATTGAAAGAAACGGGCAGGCCTATGTGGTGCGGGGTATTGGACTGCTGAACAATATTGATGAAATAGAAAACGTCATCGTTACGAAAATTAATGGCGTACCCATTCTTGTAAAGAATGTGGCTACGGTAAGAGAAACGGGTAAGCCAAGACTTGGTCAGGTGTCGAGGGATAAAATTGAAGATGTCATTGAAGGAATTGTAGTGATGCGCAAAGGCGAGAACCCGGCGGTGGTACTGGCAGCCATCAATGAAAAGGTAAAGGACCTGAATGAAAATATATTACCCAACGATGTAAAGATTGATACTTTTTATGATCGCACGGTTCTCATGGATTATGCCACGCATACGGTTTTGCACAACCTAATTGAAGGTATTATCCTGGTGACGATTATCGTATTGGTATTTATGGCCGACTGGCGCACTACCGTTACGGTTAGTATCATTATTCCGTTGTCCTTGCTCTTTGCATTTATTTGTATGCGCATGAAGGGTATGACGGCCAACCTGCTTTCCATGGGTGCCGTCGATTTTGGTATCATCATCGACGGGGCCGTGGTAATGGTGGAAGGATTGTTTGTAGCGCTGGACCACAAAGCGAAGGAAGTGGGCATGGAAAAGTTTAATAAACTTGCCAAGCTCAGTCTCTTCAAATCGGTAGGTACTGAAATGGGTAAGGCCATCTTCTTTTCAAAAATTATTATCCTCACCTGTCTTGTTCCCATTTTTGCCTTTCAGAAAGTAGAAGGCAAAATGTTTTCGCCATTGGCTTATACACTTGGTTTTGCTTTGCTGGGTGCACTTATTTTTACGCTCACCTTTGTCCCTGCGTTGTCGAGTGTACTGTTAAAAAAGAATGTAAGGGAGAAACACAATCCGATAGTACTGTTTTTCGAAAATGGTGTCCGGTACCTGTTTAATATCACTTATAAACATCAAAAAACCAGTTTACTGGTAGCCGTTTGTGTGATGGTGGTTACTTTTTTCTCGGTCAGGTTTCTTGGAACGGAGTTTTTGCCCGAACTGGATGAGGGCGCTTTATGGGTGGAGAGTGAATTGCCAATGAGCGCCTCTTTGCCGCAGGCCCTGGAAATATCCGATAAGATGATCGACATCCTTCGGGAGTTTCCGGAAGTAAAACAAACACTCTCTCAAATGGGAAGGACCAATGATGGTACCGATCCGAAAGGGTTTTACAATGTACAGGTGCAGGTGGATTTGAAACCAAAGAGTGAATGGCGCGATGGCTGGACGGAAGATCGCATCATTGATTCCATGAACGGACAGTTGAAAAAGATACCTGGTGTTGTATACAACTATTCGCAACCCATCCGGGATAATGTGGAGGAAGCGGTAGCAGGTGTAAACGCCGCAATGGCAGTTAAAATATTTGGCCCGGATTTCCTGGTACTTGATTCACTGGCCGACCGGGTAAAGGCAACGATGAAAAATATAAGGGGCATTGAGGATTTGGGGGTATTGCGCAACCTGGGGCAACCGGAATTCAGGATTGAGCTGGACCAGCAAAAAATGGCGCTCTATGGTGTAAGTACCGCCGATGCACAAGCGGTGATAGAAATGGCCATTGGAGGAAAGGCCGCTACTGAATTGTACCAGGGAGAAAAAAGGTTTGATGTAAGGATACGTTATCCGAAAGAATTCAGGAATACAGAGGAAAAAATTCAGCGCCTCATGATTCCAACACAGGATGGAAGTAAAATTCCCATACAAGAAATTGCGGCCATTAAGACATTAACGGGGCCGGCATTTATTTACCGTGATAACAATATGCGCCATATTGCTGTAAAGTTTTCCGTTCGGGAGCGTGATTTGGGAGGCACCATTGCGGAAGCGCAGCAAAAAGTGGAAGATGCGGTTAAACTTCCGAAGGGTTATAAACTATCCTGGAACGGTGAGTTTGAAAACCAGCAGCGCGCCACCAAACGTTTATCGGAGGTGGTACCACTTTGTTTGCTTGCCATCTTCCTCATTTTATTTGTCACCTATGGCAATGTGAACGATGCCATACTTACCATTTTGAACGTGCCCTTTGCATTGATTGGTGGAATCCTGGCGCTGCATATTACGGGAATGAATTTTAGCATATCCGCCGGTATCGGGTTTATCGCATTGTTTGGTATCTGTATACAAAATGGTGTAATCCTGATATCAGTGTTCCGTAAAAATCTTGATGCACATATGCCATTGCACGACGCCATTTACAAGGGTGTGATGTCGAGGGTGCGGCCCGTGGTAATGACCGCATTGATGGCAGCCATTGGTTTAATGCCTGCTGCATTGTCGCATGGCATTGGAAGTGAATCGCAAAGACCACTGGCCGTGGTGGTGATTGGCGGACTAATTACCGCCACCATACTTACCTTGTTACTATTGCCGATTATTTATTCAATGGTTTACCAGTTTATACACAAGCGGCAGAACCGGAAAATTTTGCATAAAATGGGTATGCTGGGAAGGGTAGAAAAGCAGAATGAATAACAATTCAATAACTGATGCTTAACAATAAGCCACCTCTGCAAGGGTGGCTTTTTCTTTAACTGCCGATTAACCGATGTTAAGCAGTACTTAACCAAAGAGAGAACCACTTTTGCACCTGCGACTAAAAACCTTTGGTATGAAGAAATGGTTAGGCTTTATTGTTTTGCTGGCAGGCGCTTTTTATAATAACGGATACGCACAGGCTCCCGACAGTGTCCGGATTACATTGCCCGAAGCGGAAAAACTTTTCCTTCAGAATAATTTATCCTTACTGGCCGAAAAATACAATGTTGATATCAACCAGGCTTTTGTACAGCAGGCAAGGTACTGGGACAACCCGGTATTGAATACTGATCAGAATATTTATGATGGAAAATTTTTCCGGCACAATAAAGATTTCGGGCAGATATACCTGCAACTGCAGCAGACGATTAAGACAGCAGGCAAGAGAAACAAGCTGATACAACTGGCCAATGACAATGTGCTGAGCTCACAGCAACAATTCAATGACCTGTTGCGCAACCTGCGTTATTTACTGCGTTCCGATTACAATAGTTTACAGCAGCAATTTGGCACACTGGCTATTTATGAAAAGGAAAAAGAATCCATTTCAAAACTGGTTGCCGGTATGGATGCGCAATTACAGGCAGGTAATATTTCCCAGAAAGACAATATCCGCATCAAGGCGCTCCTGTATAGTTTGGAAAGTGACGCTGCAGAAATACAAAAACAAATCACCGATACGGAAAAGGAATTCGTGACACTATTACAGGTAAAGGGTGATACCCTGTTTATCCCGGATACGGTTAGCGGGCCTGCGCAACCAACCAGTGTGACCCTGCTCCAGTTGCTGGACAGCGCCAGGACGAACAGACCTGATATACAATTGGCGCAAATCAATTTAATTGCGCAGCAGCACAACCTGAATTATCAGAAAGCACTTGCAGTGCCCGACCTGACCGTGGGTGTTGAATATGATCAGCGCAGCAGTTATACGCCAAATATATGGGGCCTGGGTATTTCATTGCCATTGCCCCTTCTCAATAAGAACAAGGGCAATATAAAAGCGGCCGAATTCGGTATCAAACAGGCGGCCGTTCAGGTAAGCCAGCAACAAAATACGGCTGCGCAGGAAATCATCGCGGCGTATAACAAATTGCTGGTAGCCGAAAAATTACAGCAAACCATTCCCGGGCAGTTTATGCAATCGTACAATACCCTCATGCAAAATATGATCAACAGTTACCAGCAAAGGCAGGTGAGCCTGCTTGAGTTCATTGATTTTTTTGACGCATATAAAGACGCTGCGTCCAAACAATTGCAACAGGAGGCCAATCTCCGGAATGCCGCAGAAGAAGTGAATTTAAGTGCGGGTACAACCATTATCCATTATTAAACATTCAAGCAATTACCTATCATGAAAATCACATCCTATTTAACTGGCGCTTCATTGGTACTCCTATTGTTTTCTGGCTGTAACAACAGCAATGGAAACGAAGCGGCGGCCAAACCCGAAAAGGTTTGTATTACCGATTCCATGGAAAAGATTATACAGATTGATACAGCGGTTAACAGTAATATCCACGACCTGCTAAAATTATCGGGGGAGGTAAATTTCAACGATAATAAAGTGGTGAAGGTATTTCCTTTCAGCAGCGGGAAGGTAATTGAAGTAAAAGTGTCTGTAGGTGATAAAGTGAGCCAGGGTCAAACCCTTGCCATCATCAAGAGCGCCGAAGTGGCGGGCAATTACAGCGACCTCAGCGCTTCAGGGAATGATCTTGCTATTGCAAAAAGGCAAATGGACAATACCGCGTCCCTGTATCAAAATGGCATTGCCAGTGAGCGGGAATATATTGAGGCAAAGGAAAATTATAATAAGATGCTGTCTGCTTCCAATAAAATAAGAGAGCAGCTAGCTATCAATGGCGGTGGCAATACCATGGCCGGTGGTCAATACATCATCACTGCCCCTATGAGTGGTTATGTGGTGGAGAAAAAAATAAACCCGGGTGGTTTTATCCGGAACGACAATGCAGATAATCTTTTTACCATTGGCGATATCAAAGATGTTTGGGTTTGGGCCAATGTATATGAAACTGATATTGCAAGGGTAAAAGAAGGTTATACCGCCATTGTAACCACCATTGCTTATCCGGATACTGTATTCAGGGGCGTAGTTGACAAAGTGAACCAGGTACTGGACCCCGTAACCAAGGTAATGAAGATAAGGGTGCGGCTGCCAAACCCGGGTATGCAACTGAAGCCGGAAATGTTTGCCAATATAACCATTGAAAACAAACAGGGCAAAAGAGCAGTCTCCATTCCGGAAGAGGCGCTGATAAATGACAATGGTAAAACCTATGTGGTGATATACAATGGCAAATGTGATTTATCGGTAAGGCAGGTACAGGTAATTCAATCGACTGCAGGAAAAGCTTATATATTATCCGGGTTACAGGAGGGTGAGAAAGTGATTTCCAAAAACCAGATTTTATTGTTCCGGGCGCTTACTTCTTAATAGTGATTGCCCATATTATTATTAGTTAATTCAATATTCAAGAGAATGGTTCTCTCCTTAACAGAAGCACAATGAATAAATTCATAAAAAGCATTATCCACTTTTCCCTTCGTCACCGGTATTTTGTTTTCTTCATGACCATTGTACTGGTGGCTATTGGTGTATGGGCCTATAAGGAAACCCCCATTGAAACATTTCCCGATGTAACCAATACACAGATTGTTATTATTACCCAATGGTCGGGCCGCAGCGCGGAGGAAGTAGAGAAATTTATTACGATTCCGCTGGAGACCGTATTGAACTCGGTACAAAAGAAATCAAATCTCCGCACCAATTCTTCTTTTGGCTTGAGTTATATCACCCTCATTTTTGACGATGACGTGGATGATGCATTCGCCCGTCAGCAGGTAATGAGCCGGATAATTAACGCCGATTTGCCTGAAAATATTAAACCCGAAGTTCAACCGCCCTATGGCCCAACCGGCGAAATTTACCGCTATACCTTAAAAAGCAGTATCACGGATATCAGGGAACTGACAGCGATACAGGATTGGGTGCTGGACAGACAATTTAAAGCAGTGCCAGGTGTGGCGGATGTAAATAGTTTTGGCGGAGCCGAAAGAATATTTGAGGTAAGCGTGAACCCTGATTTGCTGATCAAATACAATCTTACTTCTTTGGATGTATACACTGCAGTTGCGAAAAGCAATGTAAACGTAGGCGGGGATGTAATCCAGCGAAATGGCCAGGCCTATGTGGTACGTGGTATCGGTTTACTGAATAATATTGATGAAATCAATAACATTATTATTACAAAAACGAATGGTGTCCCACTCCTCGTAAAGAATGTAGCCACGGTGGTGGAATCGCATGCGCCATTGCTGGGCTCAGTTTCAAAAGACAATGCGCCCAACCAGATAGAAGGGATTATCGTGATGCGCAAAGGGGAGAACCCGAGTGAAGTGCTGAACAGGGTACATGAAAAAATCAATAAGCTGAATAAATCCATACTTCCAAAGGATGTGAAAATTATTCCCTTTTATGATCGCACCACCCTGATGGATTATGCTACTGAAACAGTGATCCACAATTTAATAGAGGGTATTGTACTGGTAACGCTGATCGTGCTTTTGTTTATGGCCGACTGGCGTACTACGGTTACCGTGAGTATCATTATTCCTTTGTCGTTGTTGTTTGCATTTATTTGTATGCGCATTAAGGGAATGAATGCCAACCTGCTAAGTATGGGGGCGGTGGATTTTGGTATTATTATCGATGGGGCGGTGGTAATGGTGGAAGGATTGTTTGTAGCGTTGGATCATAAGGCAAGGGAAGTGGGCATGGAAAAGTTTAATAAACTGGCCAAGCTGGGATTGTTTAAAAACAAGGGAACGGAAATGGGTAAGTCTATTTTCTTTTCCAAACTTATCATCATCACCTGCCTGATTCCCATTTTCGCTTTTCAGAAAGTAGAAGGCAAAATGTTTTCTCCTTTGGCTTATACACTTGGATTTGCCTTATTGGGTGCCTTGATATTTACCTTAACGCTTGTGCCTGCTTTGTCCAGCATATTGCTGCGCAAAAATGTAAGGGAGAAACACAACCCCATTGTGATATTTTTTGAAAAGGGAGTGGATAAAATATTCAAGCTGGTTTATGCCAACCAGAAAAAAAGTGTGCTGATTGCTTTTGCCATCATGATGGTCACCTTTGTTTCGGCCAGGTTCCTGGGCTCAGAATTTCTTCCTCAATTAAATGAAGGTGCTTTGTGGGTGACGGCTGAATTGCCCCGCAGTGTTTCGCTGGATGAAGCGGATAGTCTTTCCAAGAAGATGGTGGATATTATCCAGCAATTTCCCGAGGTTAGTCATACGCTTACGCAGGTGGGCCGTACCAATGATGGTACTGACCCTAAAGGATTTTTCAATGTGCAGATTGCAGTGGATTTAATACACAAGGATAAATGGAAACGAAAGATAACACCTGATGAACTGGTCAATGAGATGGACAATAAACTGAAACAGTTTCCGGGAATCGTATACAATTATTCACAGCCTATCCGGGATAATGTGGCGGAAGCGGTGGCTGGTGTGCCTGCTGCGCTGGCAGTAAAAATATTCGGACCGGATTTCAATACACTCGACAGCAGCGCCACCCGGGTGATGTCGATATTGAAAAATATAAAGGGGGTGGAGGATCTTGGGGTAATCAGGAACCTTGGACAGCCGGAATTCAGGATTGAGCTGGACCAGCAGAAGATGGCTTTTTATGGGGTGAATACTGCCGATGCGAATGCGGTAATTGAAATGGCCATTGGTGGCAAGGCGGCTACGCAGTTGTATGAAGGTGAAAGAAAGTTTGATATACGGGTACGTTACCAGGAAGATTTTCGTGCTACACAGCAGGCCATTGAAAACCTGATGGTACCTGCCAATGATGGAAGCAAGGTACCCTTGAAAGAAATATCGCTGATACGTACATTAACCGGCCCTGCATTTATTTACAGGGATAATAATACAAGGTATATTACGGTTAAGTTTTCTGTAAGAGATCGTGATTTGGGAAGCACCATTAAGGAAGCGCAGGAAAAAGTAAATGCGGGATTCGCCATGCCAGATGGGTATGAGATGACCTGGAACGGTGAGTTTGAGAACCAGCAGCGCGCTACGAAAACACTTGGACGCGTGGTGCCTGTTTGTTTACTTGTAATATTCCTTTTGTTGTTTATCACTTTCGGCAATGTAAAAGATTCCATCCTTACTATATTGAATGTGCCTTTTGCACTGATTGGTGGAATACTTGCCTTGCATATTACCAATTTCAATTTCAGTATCAGTGCGGGTATTGGTTTTATTGCTTTGTTTGGGGTGTGTATTCAGAACGGTGTTATATTGATTTCAGTATTCAAAAAGAACCTCGATGAAGGGATGCACCTGGACGAAGCGATACATGAAGGTGTGTTGTCGAGGGTAAGGCCGGTGGTGATGACTGCATTGATGGCCATGATTGGATTAATACCTGCGGCTATCTCCACAGGAATTGGCAGTGAGACACAGAAGCCGCTGGCGATTGTGGTGATTGGTGGATTGATTACAGCCACTATATTGACACTATTAATATTACCGGTTATCTATTCGCTGGTGTATAAATTTATGCACCACCGCGACAACAGGGGATTTCTGAAAAAAGTTGGTGTCATCAGTAAGTAATAAATACTTTCTTTTAATTAATATTTTGAGTAGTGATAATGCCCCGGGACGACACACCCAGGGCATTTTTTACCTATGCACATTATCACTCCAAAACAACTTTCGTATAATACCTTTTATTCAGTCGCAAGTTTAAAAGTAATGGGCTGGCGTTTATATGATTTCACGTGCTGGCCATTTTGTATGGCGGGTATCCATTTACCGCTTTTCTTAATAACGGTGATGGCTGCATCTCTTAATTCTTTGGGTCCTTCCAAAGCCACCACATCACTAACATTTCCCTGCAGGTCTACGATGAATTGAATGATGACGGTGCCCTGTATTTCATTATCGGCGGCCTGCTGTGGGTAATTGTTTGCCAGGTTGCGGTTGAGAAAGGCAACCCATGCACTTAACCCACCGGGATATTCCGATTCAATTTCTACTTTGGTGAATGTTTGCCCATCGTTGGGATCAGTTTTCTTTGTAATTGCGACCACGCCGGTAACATCTTCTTTTGTTTGAACAAGGCCATCATCTTCATTTCCATTCTTATTGATATTACCGATTACTGCTTTATTCAAATCATCATTCACCGGAGGTTTTTCCACTTCTGGCGGGTCTTCTGTAACAAACAGTGGTTTTGTAAACTTTTTGATTTCTACATTTTGCTGTATTTCCTTTGACTTTGGAGGGATAATGATTTGTTCTTTTTCTTTTATAGGATTTACCGGCCCAAGAACTACATCTGGTCCAGCCTGTAGTTTATCTTTTCCCAAATGAACTTTGCCTGCTACTACGTAAGCAACAAACAGGAGACCAACAATGCCTCCCATAATCATGATTGATTTGCCCAGGCGTTGCTGGTAGGTTTTGCGAAGCTCATATGCTCCATAAGATTTATTTCGTCCGTCGAAAATAATATCGAGGACATCTGCGGTCAGAATGTTATTGGCTTCCATGGCTATACTTTGTATCTAAGAGCGATAAGTGAAATAAATCCATACAGTTTGTATAAATTATTTTGCCCTACAGTGATGATTCGTGCTCTCTGCTATATAGAAAAACAGCTGCAATTATTCGTGGAAGCCTTGATATAAAGTTGGATAGAGCGAATTTTGGAAGAGATAGTTTCGTAATTTACGGCAACCTAAAACAGCTGCTATGAAGTTTATCATTTCATTGTTATTTCTGTTCCTGTTTATTGCCCTCTCCTATTCACAGAACAAACCTGTGGTGATTCCTGCCAATAAAAAAGCAGTGTTATCATCTATAGAAACACAGGAGCAACAATTGATTGGATTGAGTGATTCCGTATGGAAATTTGCAGAAACTGCATTAAAGGAAACAAAGTCGGCCGCTATATTGTCGGACTATGCGGAGAAAAAAGGTTTTACCGTACAGCGTGGTGTTGCTGAAATGCCCAGTGCATTTATTGCCACTTATGGTTCGGGCAAGCCGATTATTGGCATACTGGGAGAGTTTGATGCATTGCCTGGCTTATCACAAAAAGCGCAAACGAGCAGGGAAGCATTGAATGCAAATGCACCGGGTCATGGATGCGGACACAATATGTTTGGAGCGGCCAGCCTGGGCGCAGCAGTTGCGATTAAGGAACTCATTGCAGCAGGAAAATTAAAAGGCACTATTCGATTTTATGGAACACCGGCAGAAGAGGACGTAGGTGGTAAGATTTATATGGCGCGTGCGGGCATGTTTAATGATTTGGATGTTTGTCTTGACTGGCACCCTGATTTTGAGAACAAGGCCAATATGCAAAGCTCGCAGTCAATGGTAAGTTATATGGTAGAGTTTAAAGGAAAGAGTGCGCATGCCGCTGCCGATCCATGGAACGGAAGGAGTGCGCTGGATGGTGCGGAGTTTTTTACACATGGTATCAATTACCTGCGCGAGCATGTTCATCCCAGCGTGCGCATGCATTATGTTTTTAAGAAAGCGGGAGATGTACCCAATGTGGTTCCTGCTGAGGCCAGTGTATGGATATGGCTGCGCGATTCAAAGAGAAGTGGTGTGGCGGTAGTGGAAAAAAGAATGCGCGAGATAGCACAGGGCGCCGCTACGATGGCTGGGGTGGAAAGCAATGTGCGATTGATGAGTGGGGATTATGAATTGCTGATAAATGAAACGGGTGCAAGGGCTTTGCATTCGAATATGGAATTAGTGGGACCAATTGAGTATACAAAAGAAGAAACAGATTTTGCCAATGAGATCATGAAACAATATGGTGGTGAACCCAAAGGCATTAATGGAAAAATTAAACCTTTGGAAATTACCAAGACTAATCCTGATGGTGGTTCTACTGATGTGGGAGATGTAAGTTTTATCGTTCCTGAAATAACCTTACTGGCTACTACGGCGCCTTATGAATCGCCCTGGCATTCCTGGGTGGTGGTAGCATGCGGTGGTATGTCGATAGGACATAAGGGAATGTTGTTTGCGGCGAAGTGTTTGTCGACCACCATGGTGGATTTATTTGAAAACGAAAAGCTTCGGCAGGATATGAAGAAGGAATTTGACCAGCGTAAAGGAAGTGAGGTATGGAAGGCGATGCTGCCCGATGGTCCGCCGCCTGTACCGAAACAATAAAATAAGAAGAAAGCGTTTTATTTCGCTTTCATTTTATTTCCTTTCGGATCGTGTGTAAGTTCTGCCAGCCCCAGGGCTTCCATTAGTGGTGGTATATACATACCAAACCTGCCACGCAATCCTTTCTTTAATCCATACCAGCCACCTACTGGATTTTTGGGAGAGCGACCCCATGCTTCAACGGTGCCTTCCTTGGCAGGCTTCTGTTCGTCGGCACTGCCCAGTTCCACCCAGTCGCCCTGTTTTTTCAGCATGGCATGAAGGTCGTCCAGGCAGCTGGCATCATAATGCAATACGGTTTTACCAACGGTGCATACCAATATTTCCTTTCCATCCTTTTCGTCTGCATGCATGGTATAATCAGATGACAGGGGTGGTGTTTTTAAAGCCAGGGGCTTTTCTTTTGTTCCGATTTTATATTTCATTGTGAAACGCTTGTTGCTGTTTTATTTTATTTATTCAATTAAAAAAATCTACTGAAGCGGCCACCAGGGTGAGATGCTCCTGTTTGGGTGGAACTTCTGGTCCGCTGGCTTTCAGTTGCTCCTGGAATAGTTTAAAGGAAGGCAAGTCCAGCAACACTTTATTATCCTCATCTGTTTTGAAGAAAGCGGTATGGGTAAATGTCTTACCATCCGGTCCCAGGCATACATTGTAATTGATGTTTTTGTTTTGCAATTTCCGGAGGTCGGCCATTACGGTTTTAATATTGCGCTGGTTTTGTTCCGCATACCCTTC
>Ga0209069_10000596_pt1 | contig 16964 bp, 12 predicted proteins | sample Str013_2_FD_187202 | JGI IMG/M metagenome (GOLD analysis project Ga0209069, IMG submission 187202) | Freshwater sediment microbial communities in response to fracking from Pennsylvania, USA - Straight Creek_MetaG_SC_2013 (SPAdes) (version 2) | ecosystem: Environmental > Aquatic > Freshwater >...
CGACAGGGGGACGCCACGATCGGTCCGCAGTCCGAGGATGACCGCCTCGGCGGAGGCCATCTCGGCGCCGATCTCCTCGGCGCCGCCCGGAGGCAGTCGGGCGGCGCTGCCATCTGCCGGCGTGAGCGCCGAGAGGTACCCGTTGAGCCGAGCCGCGCTCCAGCGCCTCGTCACGCCGTCAAAGGCGTGAGCACCGGGGCCGAGCGCCTCGTACGGGCGTCGCTCCCAATACGCGAGGTTATGTCGACTCTCGTGACCGGGCCGCGCCCAGTTGCTGATCTCGTAGCCACGCCAGCCGTCGTCGGCGAGGCGGTGGACGGCGTGGTGGTACTGGGCTGCGGCGCGATCCTCGTCCTGCGCGCGTCGGGCGGACTCGCGCCAGCGCCGTGCGCCGGGCTTCGTCGGCAGGTGGTCGCCGGCCGGGCCGGTCAACCCCTCGGCGTCCGGGTCGTCGAGTGTCAGCGCGTACAGCGACAGATGGTCCGGCTCCAGGTCGAGCGCCGCCTCGAGGGTGTCGATCCAGTCGGCGAGCATCAGGTCCGGAGCGTCGTACAGGAGGTCGAGACTGATGGAGGCGATCCCCGCCTCGCGGGCGGCGGCCACCGCAGCCCCGATATCGGCGGTCTTGTGGCGCCGGCCGAGTCGCCACAGGTCGAGGTCCGACATCGCCTGGGCGCCGATCGACAATCGGGTCACGCCCGCGGCGCGAAGGGCGACCGGGTCGCCACGTTCGTCCGGACCCGGATTGGCCTCGAGTGTGATCTCTGCGCCGTCGGCGATCCCGAATCGTGCCCTGACGCGCTCCAGGATGTCGGCGATCGCCCCGACCGGAAGCAGCGATGGCGTCCCGCCACCCAGATAGACGGTTTCGAGTGGCGGCCATCCGGCAGGGAAGGCGGCCTCGAGCGCATCCACGCGCAGGTCGAGTTCGACGCGCAGGGCGGCCAGGAACACATCGATCCGAGCAGCAGGGCCACGCGCTGCGGCCCCCGGGTACACCACGAAGTCGCAATACGGACAGAGCGAGACGCAGAAGGGGATGTGGATGTACAGCGCGACCGGCGGTGCCCCCGGATCTGGCATCAGCGATCCCTGGACGAAGACTCCCGCGACCCGATGACCCGCCAGCCCTCGGGCGGTCGCCGACGCTTCTCGATCTCCTCGGGCTCGCGCGCCCGCGGCTGCGTCTGGCCGGCGTGGCCGGTGCACAGGAAGAAGGCGAAGCGGGTGATGGCATGGCCCAGGAATGCGGCGGCGATCCCGCCGGTGACGACCGTGAGCCAGCCGCCCAGCAACCCGATCCCGAGAGTCAGCATGAGCAGGTAGCGGTCGCGGCCGGGTGCCCCGAGACGGGTCGTGAGGGTGTAGAGGATGGCCTGGGTGAAGTTGGCGAGCGTCGGGTTGACACCGGCCACGAGCAGCATCCCGAGCAACGCTCCGCGGAAGGTCGCTTCATCGATGAACGCGGTCGCGGTCGAGTTGAGCAGGGCCCCCGGGTACGACCAGCTGTCGGGGAAGCGGATGCGGTGATAGCGGTAGGTCGCGAAAGCGACGGCGACGACGATGCCGAGAAGTCCGTAGGCGATCCCTCCGAGGACCGCCTCGAGCCGATGCCCGGAGCCGAGGTACAGGTCGTGCTGTGGCGAGGGATGGATGAACAGGAGCGCCACCACGAGTCCGAAGCCCATGCCGTACCAGGCGATCCGACGCCTGAGTTTCGGTCGCTCGCCGTCCCTGGTGGCCTCATAGTATTCCGCCGTCCCGAACTTCTCGGCGTCGAGCCGGAGCATGATCAGGAGCATGACCAGCCCGATCGAGATGAGCGACCGGGCGAGGATCTCGAACTCTTCCACGGGGCCGTCTAGCCCTCGTCCATCCGAAGCATCGCCAGGAAGGCCTCCTGCGGGATCTCCACCGACCCGACCCGCTTCATCCGCTGCTTGCCTTCTTTCTGCTTCTCGAGCAGCTTGCGCTTTCGCGTGATGTCTCCACCGTAGCACTTGGCGAGGACGTTCTTGCGCATCGCCCGCACGCTTTCTCGAGCGATCACGTTCGAGCCGATGGCCGCCTGGATGGGGATCTCGAACATCTGCCGCGGGATGAGCTGCTTGAGTCGCTCCGTCAGCGCGCGCCCTGTCGACTGTGCCCGATCTCGATGGACGATGAGCGACAACGCATCGACCGGTTCGCCGTTGACGAGTATGTCGACCTTCACGAGGTTGGCCGCCCGGTAGCCGCGTTCCTCGTAATCCATCGAGGCGTAGCCCTGGCTGCGACTCTTCATCTGGTCGAAATAGTCGACGATGAGCTCGGCAAGAGGCATCTCGAAATGGAGGACGACCCGGGTCGGGTCGAGGTACTCCATCGTCATGAACTCGCCGCGGCGATTCGTCGAGAGTTCCATGAGCGAGCCGATGTACTGGCTCGGGGTGACGAGGCTGAGCTTGACCCAGGGCTCCTCGATGACCGCGATCTCGCCGGGATCGGGCAGGAGCGCCGGGTTGTCGACGACGACCGTGCTCCGCCCGTTGGTCGGTTGCACGTGGTACTCGACTGACGGCGCCGAGGCGATGAGGTCGAGGCTGAATTCGCGCTCGAGCCGCTCCTGGACGATCTCCATGTGGAGCAGGCCGAGGAACCCGCAGCGGAACCCGAAGCCGAGCGCAACCGAGCTCTCCGGGGTGTAGGTGAAGCTCGCGTCGTTCAGATGGAGCTTCTCGAGCGCATCGCGGAGCAGCGGGTAATCCTCGCCGCTGACCGGGTAGATGCCCGCGAAGACGAGGCTCTTGGCTTCCTGGTAGCCGGGCAGTGGCGCATCGGCCGGGTGGGCGACGGTCGTGACGGTGTCGCCGACCTGGGCGTCGCGGACGCTCTTGAGCCCGGTCGCGACGTAGCCGACTTCCCCCGCCACGAGCCGGTCGACTGGCACGAGCTGGGGCCGGAAGACACCGAGTTCGAGTGGGTCCGCCTCCGCGCCGCTGGCCATGAGTCGGATCCGTTCGCCGTCGCGGAGGGTGCCCTGGGCCAGCCGGACGTAGACGACCACGCCTTTGTAGGCGTCGTAGTGGCTGTCGAAGATGAGGCCCTTGAGCGGCTTTGACGGGTCGCCCTTGGGTGCCGGGATGCGGGCCACGATGGCCTCGAGGATCTCGGGCACGCCGGTCCCGTCCTTGGCCGAGGCGAGGATCACCTCCTCGCGCGGGATCGCGAGGATGTTCTCGAGTTCGTCCATGATCGTCTCGGGGTCGGCCGACGGCAGGTCGATCTTGTTGAGGACCGGGATGAGCGTGAGGTTCTCGCGCAGGGCGAGATGGACATTGGCCAGCGTCTGGGCTTCGATGCCCTGGGTCGCGTCGACGACCAGGATCGCTCCCTCGCACGCTTGGAGCGAGTGGCTGACCTCGTACGAGAAGTCGACGTGACCCGGCGTGTCGATCAGGTTGAGCCCGTAGACCAGGCCGTCCCGCGCCGCGTACTCGAGGCGCACAGCCCGCGCCTTGATGGTGATCCCCTTCTCACGCTCGAGGTCCATCGAATCGAGGACCTGGCTCATCATCTGGCGCCCTTCGACGGTGTGGGTCAGCTCCAGCAATCGATCGGCGAGCGTGGACTTGCCGTGATCGATGTGGGCGATGATCGAGAAGTTGCGCAGGCGGTCCTGGGGGATGGTCACGAGGCGGCAGTGTAGCCGGTCGGCTCTCCTTCCCGGACTTGCGGAGACCTGACGACCTCCACCACTATTCCCCCTGACCAAGGCGACCGCGGGGAATCGGTCGCGGCCAGGCGGGAGGCACATCCGGCATGCTCATCGGACGGCAGATCAGCCTTCGCCCACTGCGCGCCGACGACATCGCACCGCTCCATCAGGGGTCCCTGGACCTGGAGGCGAGAGGGCCGTGGTACCCCCTGCCGTCTACACCGCTCGGCAAGTTCGAGGCGGCCTTCGCGGAATCTGGCTTCTGGTCCAGGGATGACGGCATGTTCGATCGTCGACCGCAGTGACCGGCTCATCGGCGTTGTCGGCTGGGAACTCCTGAATGGGGACATCCCAGACGTCGCGGTCTCATATCGTCTGCTCGATCGAGCCGATCACGGGAAGGGGATCACGACCGAGGCACTGGGCTTGCTGGCGGGGTGGCTGTTCGACGCGGGGCAGATGAACCGACTTCGAGCGGACGTTCATGTCGACAACAAGGCGTCTCGCCGCGTCCTCGAGAAATCCGGTTTCACACAGGAGGCGACCGCTCGCGCCAGCTGGTACAACCGCGGCAGGTGGCATGACGTGGCTGTGTACACGATCACGCGCGGTGAGTTCGAGGAGCATCGGGCGATTGCCGCGCCGGCCTGACGCCAGCCGGACATGTCGACATCCCACGAGATCCCCCTGTATGCCCTCGACGGTGGCTGGATCCAGGCGACTGGCGACGACGCGACCGGGATGTCCGATGACGGCGCGTACGAGGGTCGGACGCTGGAGATGCCCGTCCCGTGCTTCCTGATCGGACACCCGGACGGCGTCCTGATGCGGGAGACGGGCATGACGACGAGCCGGACCGATCCAGCACGAGGTCGTGGACCTGGCCTCGCTCCCACGGTTCCCCGCGAGTCTTCGCTAGTGCCGCTGCGGGACGCGCTCCTCTGACGCGCGGCGCAACGCTGCTGATCAGAGTCTGGAATGCGAGCGGCGCCTTCCGTTACCCTGACGCGACCAAGGTCTGACCCCAGGAGTCGCGCGTGATCTGTTCCGTCTGCCGGAGCGAGAATCCGGTCGGCGCCAAATTCTGCAAGGACTGCGGCACTCGTCTCGCGGCAGCCTGTCCGTCGTGCGGATCGCCGACCCTGCCCGACGCGAAGTTCTGCGGCGAATGCGGCACGGTGCTCGGCGGAGCCGGCAACGCTGCGACCGAGGTCCGCCCGACCTCCGCTCAGACCGAACCCGTCGCCGAGCGCCGACACGTCACGGTCCTTTTCGCCGACCTCGTCGGCTTTACGCCGTTCGCCGAGGAGCGTGACGCGGAGGAGGTCCGCGAGGTTCTGACCCGCTACTTCGACATGGCGCGCGGCATCATCGAGTCCTACGGCGGGACGGTCGAGAAGTTCATCGGCGACGCGGTCATGGCCGTCTGGGGCGCACCGATCGCCCGCGAGGACGATGCGGGACGTGCCGTGCGGACCGCACTCGACCTCGTCGAGGCCGTCCGGACGCTCGGCCCGACGATCCAGGCTCGGGTCGGCGTCGTCACCGGCGAGGCTGCAGTCACCTTGGGCGCCACCAACCAAGGCATGGTCGCGGGCGACATCGTCAACACCGCCGCGCGACTCCAGTCGGTCGCCGCGCCTGGCACGGTGCTCGTCGGCGAGGCCACCTATCTGATCGCATCGGTGTCGATCGCATTCCAGCCCTCGGGCGAGCAGACCCTCAAAGGCAAGACAAGCCCGGTCGCCACATGGCGAGCGCTGCGAGTCATCGGCGAGCGCGACGGGCGGCGGTCCGGTGAGGCGCTCGAGGCCCCGTTCGTGGGCCGGGACGATGAGATTCGGCTCCTGAAAGACCTGTTCCGGGCAACCAGTCGTGAGCGGCGCGCCCGCCTTGTCTCGGTCATCGGACCGGCCGGCATCGGTAAGTCGCGTCTCGGCTGGGAGTTCGTGAAATACCTCGACGGCGTGATCGAAGACGTCTGGTGGCACTCGGGCAGATCACCCGCCTACGGGGCCGGAATCAGCTTCTGGGCGCTCGGCGAGATGGTCCGTGGTCGGTGCCAGTTGGTCGAGACCGACGACGAGGCGACCTCGCGGGCCAAGGTCGCCGAGGCGCTGACCGAGCACGTCTCCGACCTCGACGAACGCCGCTGGATCGAGCGCGCGTTCCTGGTGCTCCTCGGCTTCGAGTCCGGGATGGCGACCGAGGAGCTCTACAGTGCGTGGCGGACGTTCTTCGAGCGGCTGGCCGAGACGGGGCCGGTCATCATGGTCTTCGAGGACTTCCACCATGCCGACACGGGGCTCGTGGACTTCGTGGACCACATCATGGAGTGGTCGCGAAATGTCCCGATCTTTATCGTGACTCTCGCCCGACCGGACCTGCTCGAGAAGCGTCCCGCGTGGGGAGCCGGCAAGCGCAACTTCACTTCGGTCTATCTCGAGCCGCTGACGACCGAGGCCATGCGCCAGCTCCTCGCTGGTCTCGTGCCGGGCCTGCCGGAGTCCGCCTTGGCGACGATCGTGGCCCGTGCCGACGGGATGCCGCTCTACGCGGTCGAGACCGTCCGGATGCTGTTGGCCGAGGAACGGCTCACCCTCGAAGGTGGCGTCTATCGCCCCGTCGGCGACCTTACGACGCTGGCAGTGCCCGAGACGCTGACTGCGCTCATCGCCTCACGGTTGGACGCCGTGGCTCCCGCCGAGCGGGCGATCGCGTCGGACGCCGCGGTCCTCGGGCAGAGCTTCACCCAGGCGGGGCTCGCTGCGGTGTCCGGGATCCCGGATTCGGACCTCGAGCCCATGCTCCGCCAACTCGTCCGACGCGAGCTCCTGACGCAGGACCAGGATCCGCGCAGCCCGGAGCGCGGCCAGTACTCGTTCGTCCAGGCCCTGATTCGCGAGGTCGCCTACAACACCCTGGCACGGCGCGATCGGAAGACCCGCCACCTCGCGGCTGCCCGCTTCTTCGAATCACTCGGGACAGACGAACTCGCTGGGGCGCTGGCGAGCCACTACCTCGCGGCGCACGAGAACGCCAGCGAACCCGCCGAAGCGAACGCCCTGGCCGGCCAGGCGCGGATCGCATTGCGCGCCGCCGCTGACCGGGCGATCGCGCTGGGATCGTACGAGCAGGCGCTCGGGTTCCTCCGGTCGGCGCTCTCCGTCGCGACCGAGCCCGCCGAAGAGGCCGACCTGCTCGACCGAGCCGGACGGGTCGCGAACGAGGCAGCGCGCCTCGACGAAGCCGAGACGCTCCTTCGGCGGGCGATCGACCTTCGCCGCGGGATGGGTGACCTGTCCGGACTGGCTGGCAGCTTCGTCCTGCTCAACCGCACCCTGGTCAACGCCTATCGGAGCGAAGAGGCCGTCGCCCTACTCGAGCCGGCGATGGAGGAGATTGCCGACATCGACGATGAGGGGGCGGTCGTCCGGCTCGCGACAGCGTTGAGCGGCGCCTATTCGATGCACCAGGAGACGGACCGGGCACTGCGTCTGGTCGAGGAGAACATCGGTCGCGCGGAACGGCTCGACATCATCGACGTGGTCATCGAGCTGATCATGCGTCGAGGTCAGCTGCTCGGTCAGAAGGGTCGCAACTACGAGGCGCTTGCGCTGACGAAGGGTGCGCTCGAACTGGCTGAGGCCCATGGGCTGGTGGACAAGGCGATGGCAGCTCGCGGCAACATCGGCTTCCACCTGACCGAGCGCGATCCGGCGAAGGCGCTCGCCTTCGATCGCGAGACGCTGGCCGAAACGCGCCGGCTCGGCATGCGCCAGCGGATGCTGCTCATCCTCGGCAACACCTCCGAGGAGGCACGGTTCACGGGTGACTGGGACTGGTCGATCACCGAACTCGCCTCGCAACTCGCCGGTGAACTGGATCAAGTGGACCGGGCGTGGTTCCTCGGCAATACGCTCGTCTTCCGAGGCTGGCGGGGCGAGGCGACCGAGGACGACTGGGCCGCCTGGGAACTGCTGACCGAGGGCGACAATGACCCGCAGTCGGTCGCGGACTACCTCGACATACGGGCGGCCCGCGCGCTCGGTGAGGGACGTCTCGATAACGCGCGGCTGCTTGCCCGCGAGTCCTTCACGAAGGTCGCCGGCCGCAGTCCGGGCCGTGAGGCGGTCGCGGCCCGCGCGGCCCTGTGGTCGGGCGACCGGGTGGGCGCGGCCGAGGACCTCGCCGCGATCGACGAGACGGGCATCCACGGACCGGCCGTCGAGTTGCGGCGTGCGACGATCCGTGCCGGAATCGCGGCACTCGATGGCCAGACAGCGGACGCCATCGTGCTGTACCGGGTCGTCCGCGACGGCTGGCGCGAGCTCGGAGTGCTGTGGGAGGAAGCGCTGACAGGCATCGACCTGGCGACCCTGCTCGACCCGCATGAGCCGGACGTCCAGGCGGCGGCAGCGAGAAGTCGCGAGATCCTGACCCGCCTGCGTGCTCAGCCGTTCCTGGATCGACTCGAGGCGGCGCTCGCGCGAGACACTGCGGCCGCCCCTGCGACACCCCAGCCGGCCGGGACGGGCGACCGGACCGCCGTCTGATTGGCGGCGCCTGGCGGGTCACGCGGGCGAGCTGTGGTACCATCCGCCTTCGCGCCCGGGGCTCGTTCCGCGCCGTGCCCCAGATCGACAACCACCCACACTCGAGGTTTTCCACTTGGCCAAGACGCCCCGCACCTGGACGGGCACTCGAACGCCGTCCGGACTCAAGAGGGTCCGTCAGGCAGAGCGCCGCCGCGAAGTCCTGCAGCCCCGACGCAGCGCCGCGAAGACCTACGTCGCCAAGGCCCTGACTGCCGCCGCGGCCCCCGCCGAGTCCACCATCGACCCGGTCGCCGCGCTCGCCGAAGCCCTCAGCGCGCTCGATCGCGCCGCCAAGGTCGGGGCGATCCACCCGAACGCCGCCGCCCGTCGCAAGTCGCGCCTGACCCGCAAGGTCAACGCCGCGCTCGGTGGCGAGCAGGTCCAGACCGGCGGTCGCGTCGTCAAGACGACCGGCAAGGCCGCTGCCGCAAAGGCCGCCAAGGCCCGCATCGCCGCCGGCAAGGCGGGCAAGGCCAAGGGCGCCCAGACGGCAGCTGGCAAGGCCCGCGCCGCGCTGAGCAAGACGGCCCGAGCCGAGGCAGCCGCCGCGAAGGCCGCAGCCGAGGCCGCGTCCGTCGAAGCGGCCCCCGTCAAGGCCACTGCCACGAAGGCTCCGGCGAAGACGGCTCCCAGGGCCAAAGCGGCTGCCCCCAAGAAGGCCGCGGCGGCTCCCAAGGCCGCCGCCAAGGCCGCTCCGAAGGCGACGGCCAAGGCCGCGCCCAAGGCCAGGAAGACCTCGGCCAAGGAATAGGCCGGACCGGCGTCGCACCCGATCCCCTTCACCATCGACGCCCCGGCATCCCCGGGCGTTTCTATTCCTGTCAGACGCCCGACACGCGAGCGCAGGTCAGGATCAGCCAACAACGGGCCTACCATCCGAGCGTGCGATTCGTGGCGACGACACACGATTGCTGACAGATCGGTCATCACACGAGCATGAGGCCGAGACATGCCGCCGAACGATCGTGTGGCGAGCATCTGACGTAGGTGGCCGCACTCGGTCATCGGGAATCTGCGTCTCAGGTGGGCAGCCGCTGCAGGCCGCTGTCTACGAGGTGGGCGCGCCGGCCTCCGCGGCGACTGCCTTGGGGCGGAACACCCAGTACAGGCCTGCCCCACCCACCCCGCTGAGCGTGGTCAGGACGACGATCGTGACCGCGCTCCCGAATTGCTCGCTCCAGTAGAAGCTCGTGAACGTTGACGCGTCGGTCACCCCGGCCGCCGTCAGGTCCGACCCACGTCCCGCCGCCACGTATCGCTGATAGACGCAGTCGGCGCCGCTGACGCACGACGGCGGGATGGCCTTGCCGGCAGCGTCGATCCGGTTGAAGTCGGGATAGCCGCCATCGGCGAAGAAGAAGATCGCCTTGATCGCCAGCAGGAGCAACGCCATCGAGACGCCCGTCACCAGCGCGGCGAACGTCCCGTTGATGAGGATCCGGCTGAGCGGCCCCAGGCGTCGGTTCGATCGCTGGTTCGCGTAATAGCCGATCGTCAGGCCGACGGGGATCACGAGCAGCCAGATCAGCCACTCGATCGGGATGATCAGCGTGAAGCTGGCGACGATCGTGACCGCCGTTCCGATCCCGACATACGCGGCGGTCTTGGCACCTCGATCCACGAACCGACTCACGACGGCGTCAAGCCCTCGATCCCAAGGCAGGACGCGTCGCCGCCGGGCGACCCGACAATGCCGACCGACCCGGGTATCGGGCGCTGTCGCCGAGCTCGCCCTCGATGCGCAGCAGCCGGTTGTACTTGGCGACTCGTTCCGACCGCGACGGGGCGCCAGTCTTTATCTGGCCGGTTCCCATCGCGACGACGAAGTCGGCGATGGTGGTGTCCTCGGTCTCGCCCGAGCGATGGCTGACCATCGCGGTCCAGCCGGCCCGACGGGCCAGGTCGATGGCGTCGATCGTCTCCGACAGGGTCCCGATCTGGTTGAGCTTGATCAGCACTGAATTCATCGCGTCCTCCGCGATGCCGCGGGCGATGAACGATGGATTGGTGACGAGGATGTCGTCCCCGACGAGCTGGACCTTCGAGCCGAGGCGCGTGTTCAGTTCACGCCAGCCCGCCCAGTCCTCTTCGCCGAGACCGTCCTCGAGCGAGATGATCGGGTAGGTGGCGATCCAGCGTTCCCAGAGGTCGATGAGCTCTCCGGAGTCGAGCGTCCGGCCCTCGCGTTCGAGGCGGTACTGGCCGGTCACGCCGTCCACACCCGTCCCCTCGGCAAGGATCGAGCTGGTGGCCGGGTCGAGCGCCAGGGCGACGTCCTCGCCCGGCCGATACCCGGCCCGCTCGATGGCGCGCAGGATGACCTCGACGGCGGCCTCATTCGTCTTTAGGCTCGGCGCGAACCCGCCTTCGTCCCCCTGGCCCGTGGCGTGGCCCTCGTCGTGGAGGATGGCGCGCAGAGCCGCGAAGACCTCAGCGCCCGCCCGAAACGCCTCGGCGAACGTGTCGACTCCGATCGGGGCGACCATGAACTCCTGGAAGTCGGTCGAGTCCTGGGCGTGCTTGCCGCCGTTGAGGATGTTGAAGAACGGCACGGGCAGCGTCCGCGCGCCGACACCCCCAAGGTAGCGATAGAGCGGCAGGTCAAATGACGCCGACGCCGCATGGGCGCAGGCGAGCGACACGCCGAGGGTGGCATTGGCGCCGAGCCGCGACTTGTTCGGCGTCCCGTCCAGCTCCACCAGCAACGCGTCGATGCCGGCCTGGTCTGAGGCGTCGAGGCCGAAGATGGCCGGGCCGATCGTCGCGGTCACATTGGCCACCGCGTTCAGCACGCCCTTGCCCCCGAACCGGGTCTTGTCGCCATCGCGCAGCTCGACCGCCTCGTGGACGCCCGTCGATGCCCCGGACGGGACGGCCGCTCGACCGACCGAACCGTCGGCCAGGATGACGTCGACCTCGACCGTCGGATTACCACGCGAATCGAGGATCTCGCGCGCGTCGACGACTTCGATGATGGTGTTCATGCCGATGCCTTCGACTTCTTGCCGACCTTTACCTCGACCGGGCGATCGAGCAGGACGGTGACGCCCGGCAACTCACGGCCCTCGAGGAACTCGAGCGACGCGCCGCCGCCCGTGGAGATGTGAGTCATCCTGTCGGCCAGACCCTGCTGGGTGACGGCTGCGACCGAGTCGCCGCCGCCGACGATGACCGTCGCGCCCGCGTCGGCCCGCTCCGCGAGAAGTCGGGCGACCGCCTTCGTCCCGTGCGCGAACGACGGGATCTCGAAGACCCCGAGCGGCCCGTTCCAGAAAACGGTCTGGACGTCGGCCAGGGCTTCGACCATCAGGTCCTGGCTGGCCTTGCCGAGGTCCACGATGTGCCACGACGCCGGGATCTTCTCGGCCAGGAGCGTCTTGTACTCGGTGCCGCGGGTGACCTCCTTGGCCACGATGACGTCGACCGGGAGGATGACCCGGACGCCGTTGTTCGCGGCGATGGACAGGATCCTCCGGGCGTCATCCACGCGATCGGGTTCGGCCAGGCTCTTGCCGACCGCCTTGCCCTGGGCGAGCAGGAATGTGTTGGCCATCCCGCCGCCGAGGATCAGCATGTCCACCTTGGTCAGGAGGTGGTCGATGACCTTGATCTTGTCCGAGACCTTGGCGCCGCCCAGGATGGCCGCGAACGGCCGCTCGGGCGCCTCGAGAAGCTGCGACAGCATCTCGATCTCGCGCTCCATCAGGAGCCCGGCGTAGGCCGGCAGGAGCTTGGCGATGCCGACCGTCGACGCGTGCGCTCGATGGGCGGTCCCGAACGCGTCGTTGACGTAGATGTCGGCGTAGGACGCGAGCGCCGCCGCGAAGGCCGGGTCGTTGTGCTCCTCCTCGACGTGGAATCGGAGGTTCTCGAGCAACAGCACCTCGCCCGGTCGAAGCCGCCTGACGGCGTCCTCCGTCCCGACCCCGAGCGCATCGCCGGTGACCGGGACGTTACGACGCATCAGCTCGCCGAGGCGCTGCCCCACCGGCCGCAGGCGCAGCCCGTCCTGGACCTTCCCATCCGGCCGGCCAAGATGGCTGGCGAGGATGACCGAGGCTCCCGCGGCGAGCAGTGCGTTGATGGTCGGGATGGCGCCCCGGATGCGCGAGTCGTCGGTGACCCGCCCGTCGGCCAGGGGGACATTGAAATCGACGCGGACGAAGACGCGTTTGCCGGCGACGTCCGCGTCGCGGATCGTGAGCTTGTCCATCGATCGGGTCAGGCGGCGACGGGCAGGCGCGCGGCGACGAAGGAGATCAGGTCGGCCACGCGGCAGCTGTAACCCCATTCGTTGTCGTACCAGCTGATGACCTTGACCATCGTGCCACCCAGCACCATGGTCGACTCGGCGTCGATGATCGAGCTGCGGCTGTCGCCCTTGAAGTCCATCGACACGAGCGGCTCGTCCGACACACCGAGGATGCCCTTCATCGGGCCGGCGGCTGCGGCGCGGAAGGCGTCGTTCAACTCCTCGACCGAGGTCGGACGACCGACGTCTGCGGTGAAGTCCACGACGCTGACCGTCGGGGTCGGGACGCGCAGGCTGAAGCCGTCGAACTTGCCCTTCAGGTCCGGGATGACGAGCGCGAGCGCCTTGGCCGCTCCGGTCGTCGTCGGGATGATGTTCTGGCCGGCGCTCCGGGCGCGGCGCGGATCACGATGCGCGACGTCGAGGATGTTCTGATCGTTGGTATAGCTGTGGATGGTGTTCATCAGGCCGCGTTCGATGGTCACCAGGTCGTGGACGACCTTCGCTGCCGGTGCGAGGCAGTTCGTCGTGCAACTCGCGTTGCTGATGATGTGGTGGGCGGTCGGGTCGTAGCGCTCCTCGTTGACGCCGAGGACGATCGTGATGTCCTCGCCCTTGGCCGGGGCGCTGATGATGACCTTCCTCGCGCCTGCACTGATGTGCGCGCCGGCCTTGGCCGCGTCGGTGAACAGGCCGGTGCTCTCGAGGACGATGTCCACACCGAGGTCGGCCCAGGGCAGGTTGGCCGGATCGCGCTCGGCCAGGATCTTGATCACTCGCCCGTCGATGATGATGGACGCATCGCCCGACTCGACCTCACCCTGGTAGGTGCCGTAGGTCGAGTCTCGCTTGAACAGCAGGGCGTTCATCTTTGCGTCGACGAGATCGTTGACCGCGACGACTTCGATGTCCGGGGCACGTTCGATGAGCGCCTTGAGCGACTGGCGACCGATCCGACCGAAGCCGTTGATGCCGACGCGGGTGGTCATGGTGCGAGACCTCCTGGGCGAGATGCGCGCCGGGCCTGTGGGTCCGGACACGGAACGGGGAACGTCAGAACGAACGCGCCGACCGCACGGGCTGCCACGGAGGGTCCGCGGGTCCACCCGGATCGAACGTCGGCGCCATCGTACCAAAGGGGAGATCGGACGCCCCGGGTCGGTCTGCCCGGTCGGCTCGGGCCAAGTGGCCCGGATTCGCCCGCGAGCGGCATCGTCCGGACATGGAAGGACCCCCGCCGATGGCGGGGGTCCAGTCCCTGATCGATCAGGAGTCGACGGTCAGCCGCCGCCGATTCGGAAGACCTTGCCGCCGCAGATCGGGCAGGTGCCCTGGATCGCCGGCTTGCCGTTCTTCATCGTGATCTTCTGGGCGTTCTGGACTTCGACCTTCTTCTTGTCCTTCACGCAATAGGCCTCGGCCATGTGGGCTCCTCCTCATCCTCGTGTCGCGTCGCGGGATCCCTTGTCCCGCATCCACTCAACGGTTCGTTGTCACACGCTGTGCTTCCAGAGTGACGGCCGCCAGCTGTCCGTCCCGGCTTCCCTCTTCTGTCGATCCATGTCGGCCATGATGAGCAGGCTTTCCAGCCCGGTCTCGACACTGGCCGCCTCGGCCGCTTCCTGGATGTTCCCGCTGATGAACTCGCCGGTCGTCCGGTTGGCATACACCGCACAGACCACTCCGGCCCGACACCGAGCGAGGGTCGCGAGGACGAGGAGAGCTGACGCCTCCATCTCGAAGTTCATGACGCGCTGGCGCGCCATGTCCTCCGCGAGGTCAGGGTACCGGATGGGCAACTGGGGGATCGGGCGCCCCTGCGCGCCGAAGAACCCCGGAGCCGTCGCCGTGATTCCCAGGTGATACCGGTGTCCGAGCCGCTCAGCGGCTTCGACGAGCGCCGCGACCGCCTCGTAGTGGGCGACCGCCGGGTACCCGTCGTGAACGAAGAAGCTCGTCGTCGCCTCAAGACGCACGGCTCCGGTCGTGATGGCCAAGTCACCCAGACGCATCTCCGGTTGAAGGGCCCCGCATGACCCCACCCGAATCAAGGTGGGTCGCTCCGAGATCGCGAGGATCTCGGCCATGACGATCTCCACGTTGTCGGTACCGATGCCGGTCGACACGACGGAGACCCGCTGACCCCGGTACTGCCCAGTGACCGACGCGAACTCCCGATGTCGACGCTCGAATTCGATGGACTCGAAGCGCGAGGCGATCCGGGCTGTGCGGTCGGGGTCACCGGGGAGGAGGACGTACTCGGCCAGTTCGCCTGGACCGAGTTCGATGTGGTACTGCCGTTCTCCGGCGCGGACCGCGATGCGGCGATCCGGATGCATGACGCGGTTGTCCGCGTTCGGCAAGACCAGTTCCTCGCTCAGGTGGCTGCTTCGCTGGCGCGAAACTCGGCCGAGGATAGTCCCGCGTTCTCACGAGCGTCAAGCCGAGTGGATCGTGCGTGACTCACGCTCAGCCGAGCGTGGGCCTGAGGGTTCCGTGTCCGGACCGGCCGGACCGCCGACGAAGGTCGTCAGACGCCCGGCGATCCGGGTCGCCATCCGGCGACGCGACTGCTCCCGTCGGAGGACGGTCACGGCGAGCGAAGCGGCCGAGATGGCGAGCAACGTCCCGAGACCGGCGATGCCCGCGTCGAGCGGCAGCGAGCCGCCAAGACCGGCGAACCGGCTGCCGAGTCCCGTGGCCGACCCGGCGGGCGACGGCCCCGGACCCCGGGTGCTCGCGGAACCATCTGCGGTGGCTGTCGCCGTTGGCGCCGTCGCGACCGGATCGCCGGCCCGGATGATCCCGCCCAGGTCCTCGACGACGACGACCGCGCCGTCGGTCGAAGCCTCCACCCGTCCGATCACATTGAGTGCGTCGTCGGGTTCGACGAGGGGGAGCTGGTCGAGCGCGGCGCCCCGGAGCACGACCCTGCCGATCGCGGTCCCATCGTCGAGCGTGAACCCGTCGGACCGAAGGTCCACCACGAGACCACCGACGCGCACGAGGCGTCCGACCACGGCGACAAGGTTGACGAGATCCTCATCGGTCGGCGGCTCGGTGGATGGGTCGCTGGCTGTCGCGCTCGCCGGCCCGGTCGGGGTCGAGCCAGGGTCGTCGGGGCCCGATCCCTGTCCGTCGGCGCGGCTCGCGACGCGGACGTCCGCGGCGAAGCGCGGGGTGACCGCGAAACGCTTGTCCGATGCGCTCGGGTAGGGCCTCCGGGCGATGCCCGTGACCGTCGCCGTGCGGCCCTCGGCGAGGATGCCGCTCGGGATCCCAGCGCCGGGCTGCCCGACGACCGCGACCTTGCTCGCGCCGAGCTGGATCTCGGCACGCCACCTGTCACCGAGCTTGTGGACGCTCACGAGGCGGCCGGTGACCGAGACGAGACGCCATTCATGAGTCTGAGTGGGCGAGCCGTGGAGGACCACGGACCCTGGTGCTTGGGCCCTGCCCTCGACCACCAAACGGTTGGCACGGAGTCGTGGAGCGCCATATGCCACAGCGATCCTGCCCGCGGCACGGATCCGGGTCCCGACCGGCGGAGCGACCACGTCCGTCGGGAGCAATACCTCGACGGCCGCCGAGGCGTCCTGCACCACGATGCGACGGCCGGTCGAGTCGAGCAGCGTGGCCGGGGCCGTGACGACGGCTTCGATGGCGACGTCCCGATCGGAGATCGACAACGCACGCGCGATCGAGACGACCGCGACCGACCCGGGGGACGCACTCGACGTCGGCGACTGCGAGCCGGACGGCGATGGCGTCGTCGTGATCACCATGTCGGCCGGGTCGCGCAGGCAGATCCGGTACCCGTCGAGAGCGGTGGAACGCGTCGCCCGTTGACCGACGACCCCGATCACGCGATACGTGGCACCGACCTTGATGGCGGCGAAGTTCACTCGGCTGGAGGCGTCGGCCATGACCTTGACGGCCGTTCCGCCGTCACGCTCGAGGACGAACGTGATGTCGCCGCCGGCGCCCTTCTTCGGTTTCACGGTCACCCGACCGGTCGCGCTGACGAGCCGAGCCTCGAGTCCCTCCGCAAGCCCGGCAGTCGGCACGGGCAGCGGCCCGGGAAGCGCACTTGTCCCCTCGCTGCGCAAGTCCGGCCAGGCGGGCCGGATCTCGAGCTGCCCATACGGAGCGGCGAGCTTGCCGCTGACGTCGAGCACGGTGCCGCGCGCGAACGTCGGTGCGTCAGCCGGGAGGCGGACGACGAGCCCGGCGTCGGCCGACCCGATCGCCAGAAGGGCGGGAGTCCCGAGGCGGCCCACCTCGGCCACGACCACGCCGGTCGTTCGAACCTTGGAACCGACCGGAAGGGCGCGCACGGCCGCCAAAGACGACGGGGCGCCGGACGGCGAGGTCGTCGGGGTCGGTGCCGGAGTCGGGGCCGGAGTCGGGGTCGGGG
>Ga0209069_10000597_pt1 | contig 16957 bp, 12 predicted proteins | sample Str013_2_FD_187202 | JGI IMG/M metagenome (GOLD analysis project Ga0209069, IMG submission 187202) | Freshwater sediment microbial communities in response to fracking from Pennsylvania, USA - Straight Creek_MetaG_SC_2013 (SPAdes) (version 2) | ecosystem: Environmental > Aquatic > Freshwater >...
GGGCGGCGTAGCCGGCAGCTGCCGTCGCTTGCGGCGGGGCAGCGCTCTGGATCCAGTCCTCGGGGGCAGGGGTCGCGGGCGCCGGCGCATAGGGTGTTGATGCCGCCGGATGTGGCGGCGGCGCGCCTGCGTAGGACGGCGCAGTCGGAGCGGCGGGATAGCCCGGCGGCGGCGTTGGATGGGATGATGGCGGAAGCGGCGGAGGCGCGGGCGGCGCCGGATAGGGTGAGGCCGGCCCGGACGGCGGATTGGCTGCGGGCGGGGTCGGGAGCCTTCCGCCCGGATTGGGACGGATGATGGTCCTGTCCCCACGCCCGAACGGATTGCGCGGCCCGTTCTGGTCGCTCATTTGCGCTCTTCCATGATGGCCCAAAATTCGAGTTCCAGCTCCGGCCAGTCACCGGAGAAGTGCATCGCGACGGATCCGGCCGTGCTGAACTCGGGCCACAACGGCGACTTGCGATCAAGATAGAAGTACACGTGATCCGTAATGGCACGGATGTGCGGCGGCGGAGTGGGCAGATGCACGAGCGGCACGCCCGGCAGATGGGCGTGGACGATATCGTTCATCTTGGTATTGGGGCCGACCTTGAACAGGTGCGGAAACTCGTGCTGGATTTCTATCAGCGGCCGCCGCGCCGAGACCTCGAGCACGAATGTCGCGTTGCGGAACAGCGAGCGATCGCGGATCGGCGACACGAATGCGTTGGTCGAGCGCTCCACGATTTCCAGCCGAATAGCCCGTCGACCGAGCTGCGCATTGAGGAAGTCTTGGATATCGCGGATGAGAGGCGTGAAGACGTTTTCGAGATCGTCGTGGTCGTAGGCGGGATATTCGCGCGCGCGGCGTTCGGCGGTCGCGAAGGTCGCGAGTTCGCCAGCCAGCCGCAGCAGCTCGTCGAACAGCCGTTCCGGATGAATGAAGCCTGACCGGGCGAAATGCTTCAGGACCGGGATTTGCCGGTTCAGCATCTGCAGAACAAGGTAGTCGACGCTTTGCAGACCGCCTCCGGCCGAGGGATCGGACGCGTAGCGCGAAAGCTCCCCGAGCTTGTTGTCGATCCACCCCACGATGCGGTGGATCCAGCCCTCGATCACGGGATGCGCCGAGCAAATCAGCATTGGCGGAATGAACTTTTCGTCGAACAGGATGTTCTTGTCCTGAAGCTCCAATACGCGCGCGATCCCGAGACCGACATAGCCCGGCTTCGCCGTCCGGCGCAGCTCGAAGGCCAGCCGCGGATGCGCAATGTCGATCTCCTCCTCGATGCGCAGAGCGGACGTCGAATCGATGAACATTTCCGCGCCCCGGAGGTACCGGCTCGCGCTGTCTGCGTCCTTGTCGTCGATCTCGCGGGTGTTGGGCGCCGCGACCGGCAGCGACAACCAGGCGATCTGGCCGGCAGCGTTGTCCGGCACGTTGATCGGGTCGGGGATCGGGCCGTCCATCGGAAAATCGAACGGGGTGCCGTCGGGCATCACGCCGGAAGCGCGGCGCAGGGAGAACTTGCTCTGTTGGGCCAGATCGCGATCGATCTCGAGCGAAGAGAAGCCCCAGGGATAGGGCGTGACATGACCGACACGCCGCTCCAGTAGATGCTCCACGTAACGATCGTTTTGCTGCAAATGATGCGGCCTGAGGAACAGGCCTTCAGACCAGAAAACCTTGCTGTACCAAGACATCTATCTCGACCGTCCCGAGCCGTGGAATTGCGGCGATTCGTGTCTACCATGTACGCGAGGGCTTCTCATCCCCCATCGCGATCATATGCTTCCGCAAAGTACGCCAGGAACGCCTCGACCGGGCCGCCGCCCGCGCGATCGATCTTGGCGTGCCACTGGGCCTCATAGGTGTCCCACAACTTCGCCTTGCGCGAGGCCAGGAGGCCGGCTACCCCCCGGCCTTCGTCGACGTCCTTTTCGATTGCCTTTGGATCGAAGTCCGCCATGAGCATCATAATGGCGTGCTGCATGGCGGCATACGTCTGGACCTGATGAGCCTTGAGATCGTCGAAACCCTGGCCGATGGCGCGATGCGCATCGAGGTAGCTGCGGCTCGTCGGTCCGAACATGATGCGCAACGCATCCGCGGCCGATGGGCAAAACTTCAGCGGGTTGTTATCCACCGCCTGCACCGTGGTGTGGCTCGAGCTGCGCGCCAGCCGCTTGGCCTGCCGCCGCGCGTTCAGAAGCTGCATGAGGCTCTCGGCAACCAACCCTAAAACGGCGCCGACTTGCTGCGCCAACTCGTCCGGGTCCTTCTGCGCCAAGACGTCCTCGGACAGGCCGGCGGCCCGGGCGAGTTGCCTCACGAAGGCCTCCGACGCGCCGGTCCCGCCCGCCAGGGCGGCAGGGCCGGGCAAACGATCCGCGGTCGCCGGTGCCACGTCATCCCAGGAACTGTCCGCTTTCGCATCCCATCCCGGCCGGCGCGGCGCCGGGTTCGGGAGAGGGGGGGGAGGGGGTGCCGGCACGTGCGAGGGCGGACCCTCCGCCCAGGCCATGTCGGGGCTTGTGGACAATCGGGGCGCCGCTGCGGGGGCTGGCTTGGCCAGCGGAGGAGCCGGGTAGGGTTGCCCCGACGCGTGAAACGGGTCGGGAACGTCAGCAGCCCAATCGAGAAAATCCGAGTGGACGGGCCCGTCCTGTCGCCCCGGCTTGAGCTGCTTGGGGTCGATCGGCGGTGGGACATCTCCCTGGCTCGCCCAAAGCTCCTCATAGTTTGCCGCGGACGCCGGCTTGGCGCTTTGCGGGGCTGCCTGAGCCGATCCTTCCTCGCCTTCGACCGTGACCGCGACGATGTAGTGGCCCACCGTGAAACGGTCGCCATTGCGGAGCCGATGCGGTGTGGACATCCGATGGTCGGCGCCGTTGAGGAACGTGCCGTTGGTGGAGACATCGTGCAGCCAGTAGCCCCCATCCTTGTATCGAATTTCGCAATGTTTGCTGGAAATGTACCGGGTGGGGTCCGGCAGGGTCCAATCGAGATGTGCGTCGCGCCCGATGTCGATGCCGCGCTTGCCGCTGATACGAAAGTTGACCGGCCCGCCATCCGGCAGGGTGGTTTCATTGACCAGCTGAAGACTCAGTGACATGGAACGTTTTTCCGCGGCCCGCGCGCTATAGCAAGTGCCTCGGCGCCGCTTTTCAACTAGTCGTTGTCTTCGTCGCGCTGCAGCAGGCGGAGACACTCATCGATGCAAGACCTAAAGTACTTGTCTTGCTCGCCGCTTTCCACTGTCGTCGCGGCGATCAGCACTGCTGCGCGTGCCGCGCGCGCCGTGGCCTCGGGCTGCGCCCGCACCGGCCCTTTGGGCGTGTCGCTCACGATACCCCCGGAAAAGGCGGCTGCCCGGCACGCCCATAAGGCAGCAGAATCCGTCGGTTCATCGATGCCGAATCTCAATGCGGCTTGCCGATGTTCCTCCTCAGGCGTCTGCACCCACGCCTCGGCGGTGTCCAGCGCGGCCTTTTCCTCGGGCAGCAGGGCCCTTCCGCCCCCGCGCGTGCATTGACAGGCCCACCAGACCGCCTCGCGCCGCGGCAGGAGGTAGGCGCAGCAGGAAACGGCGTCACGGTAGGCGCCCGATGCCGCCAAGGATCGGATGAATTCAACCGGCGGCTGTTCGGTCGGCTTGGCCTCCAGGTCATAGCGCGCGAAGGGAAACGCCGCGATCAATTCTCGCGCTGTTGCGAAACGAGGTCGCGCCATGATGATCGTCTACACTATTGGAAGAGGGGGGGCGCCAATAACTCCAGGACCACTCATTGCCGTAGGGCCATTAAGCAAGATGGACGGTGAACTGATTATGATAGATCCGGGTGTGATCACGATTGAGCTTGCACCGCTTGTGAGCGTGATCGACGTCCCGGCCAAGACTGATTGGGCTGCCCCCACCTTCACGACCTGGTTCATCCCTACAGTCAGGGAATCGTTCATCATCACTTTGACGGACCGATTTTTCTCTATCGTCTCGGTCTGGTCACTGCCGACGGTCAGGGTCTGATCGCTACCGACCTTGCGCGTCTCGTCGTGCTCGATGACGGATTCGAGATCCTTCTCCGCATGGAAGCGCACCAGTTCGGAACCCTTCTTGTCCTCGAACATGAGCTCGTTGTAGCCGTCGTGACCTTTCGAGGAGTCCGACTTCAAGCCGGATTGGGTCTTGTTGTCCGGAAGCTTGTAGGGGTATTTGTTGTCGCCATTGTACACACAACCGGTCACCAGTGGCCGGTCCGGGTCGCCTTCCAGAAACTCGACCACCACCTCCATGTCGATGCGCGGGATGAATTGCCCACCCCATTGCTTGCTGGCCCAGACCTGCGCCACGCGAATCGGACAGGTCTTCTGCGGTTCGCGGTCCCAATAGAACTTGACCCAGATCCGGCCATGCTCGTCGGTGCTGATCTCCTCGCCGTCCTCGCCTTTCTTGGTGACGACCTTGGCGGTCTGGATGCCATAGATCCGAGGTTTCGGGGTCAGCGGCAGGCTGCGAAAGGGGCGCTCGCACAGTTGGAATTCAAATGACCCGGAATAGCCCGCGGCCTCCCGACCAGAGGCCGCGCCATACTGCTGGATCCCGAACCTGTGACTGGCCCGTGCGATCAAGTATTCTTGGTTCTCGGCCGAACTCGGGTGCTCCTTGAGGGTGACGCGCCCACCCGCAAACAGGGAGGGCGCGTCGCCCTCGGCTTGGCGCCTGTGGTCGAGCGCCTGTTCCGCCTCGAGCCGAAACTTGGCGAACTGCTCGCCCTTGTCCTTTTCGTCGTATTTTCCCGGATAATCGTAGACCTCGAACTTGGAGCGGGTGTATTTCTCGGCCGCCTCCTTGTTCGCCCGCAAATTCTTCGGAGGCTTGAGATAGTCGTAGTCGTTGAATTCAATCTTCCCGGTGCGGAACTGCCGGTCCGACACCCAGGTGAGAAGATTCTGTTCTTGGCGGTTATACCCGCCTGCCGCCGGGTTGTATTGGATCTCCGGGAGGTCCGGTACCTTGCTATGCGAGGAGGTCGAATCAGCGAGCACCATCGTGTGCTGGCCATCCTTGTGCTCGAAGAAATAATAGATGCCGTATTGCTCCATCAAGCGCGACACGAAGGCAAAGTCGGTCTCGCGGTATTGCACGCAATACTCGATCTTGTCGTAGCTGCCGCTCGGCAGCTTGAAATCCGTTCCGTTCGAGAATCCAGCCTTGGTGAACACATCCTGGATGATTTCCGTGACCTTTTTGTCGAGAAAGATCCGGCAATCGGCCCGGTGCGCGAGCAGCCAGAACCAGGGGCGCAACACCAGCCGATAGGAATAATATTTGTCCTTGTCGCTGAAGTACTGGGGGTCGCGGCCGGCCCACTGGGCGTCGGTCAGAATCCCGCAAAAAAAACGCTCCTTCTGCTGGTAGGTCTTGAGCTTGATGGTGCACGCCTGCCCGAGCGCCTGGTCGAAATCGATGTTCTCCTGCTCGCTCAAGGCGTCGATGTGGAATTCGAAAAGCTCGCCCAGGCCCTCGGCGCCGGAAAAACTCTTCAGCACGAGAACATCGTCGCCGAGCGGCGTCTTGAGTGCGCCCGTGCGGGTGGCTTGACTGAGATTCCCCATGTGGCCTCGGTCCCTCCAGGGTGTAGATGTGTCAAGGTAGCTTAGGGTGCAAGTGTAGTCGACTCGTGGCCGGATCCGGTTCAATCCCGAGGCGATGTCCCCGGATATTGCCCACCATGCACCAGACTGGATGGAGCCAAGTCTTGCAGCAACGCCCCCTCAGCGAATAGCGCGCCTTGCGAGCGCCGTCGATTGCGTTAGGGTGTTCCGACGCGCCGGCGCCGTCCTTGGAATTGTCGGTGTCTGCCTCAGGGGCTCGGCATGGTTGACAGCGTCTGCGTGATGAACCCCCGCCGACCGGAAATGACGAGCGAGATACAGCTTGCCGGCGCCGTGATCTCCGGATCCGTGGGCGCGGGCGGGGTTAATATACCGCAGGACGTTGCGCTGGTGCAGAGCCTGCTGAATGTGGTCAACGCACTGTCGCTGCAGGGCGCCTCGCCGCTGGAGACCGACGGTAGCGTTGGTCCTTTGACAATTGCTGCGATCACGCGGTTCCAGCAGGTGACTTTGGGGTTCAGCGACGGCCTGGTCGACCCGACCGGGCCGACGCTGGCTCGCCTCAACGTGCTCACGCCGGCCAATACCCTGGACATTGTCACCTCGGGACGCGGCGGCCAGGCGCTGGTGGGCGATACCGCACCCGCGCCGGCCCGGCTGACGCCCCTTCAGGCCGCCATGGATGTCCTCCCTACCGCGAAGCTATGGACGAGTCTTGCGACATCCCATCTCACCTTACTGCAACAAGCGCTGACCCTGTCAATTGTGTTCGTTCCCGATGTGTTTTCGGTCGTCAATACCCATTTTCATCTTGACCGTGATCCCAACAACCTGTTCGACAACTTGACCAAGATCCTCAATATATTCAACCGAATCGCGCGGGTATTGGCCGATCCGAACCGCTTCTTCCGGGAAGGTGCCTCGACGCCGAAATCAAAATTCGCCGACGCTCAGACCGGCGGCTTCTCGAGTGCGTCGGCCAGCGACGTCGTGACGTTTCGGACTGAATATCCCGACTGCGGGCCGATGTGCCGCACGGCAATGATTATTCACGAAGGTGCGCACTATTGCGGCGCGAAAGACGAGATCATTCATTTTGCCCACGAGTTTCCGAAGTTTGCCGGCGAGCCGCAGGACAAAGGAACGAACAATTATCAGGATATGCCGACATCCGAAGCCTTGCGGAACGCGGCGAGCTACGCCGCATTCGCGATCCATGTAACCTTCTCGCAGGATCTGCGCTTCGGCCTCGACAACAAAACCGTCTGACCTTCCTGTCTCAAACGTCCTGGTAGGTGGTGTTGAAACCGATAATCGACTCGCTTCCGCAGCAATATGTTTGCTATTGTTTCCAAAGCATGCGGGATTCTGCGAAGTGACAGAGAGCCTTGTAACCATAGAAAGGTTGGGCGGTGTCCGCATCTGATCTCTCCGGTACAGCGGATATCAGCGCCGGCACCGCGCCGTCGGCGCCTTCGCCGGAACTGTCCTCTTTGCCGATAGACCCGACGCCGTTGCCGGTGGCCCCGCCACCTCCGTCGGCGCCGGCGCAGCCCGTTACTGCGGCCGAGGCCGGCGATCCCGGCGCGGCGAGTGCAGCCGCCGCGGCGCCCGTGGTTACGCTCGATCCCGCCGTCGCGGCGCTCTGCGTGCCGATTTCCGAAGCTGATCCTTGCGGTCCGGATCTCGATGTCGATGGCGATGGCGAGTACCTCAATTTCCTCGCTTCGGCGGAAGGCATCCTACCGTCCTCGTTCTTTTCGCCCGACGACGGCAAACCGTTCGACCGCGCAACGGTCGATTTGCTTGGTCAGATTGCGGCGATCGAACCGCTCCTCGCGCGCACCCGCGACCTCAGGTTGCTGATCATGCGGGCGCGCCTTCTCATCTTGAACCGGGACCTCGGCGGCTTTGCCGTCACCCTCGCGGTGGTCGCGGAATGGCTCGATAAATTCTGGGATGTGGTGCATCCCCGTCCGCAGGGCGGTGATCTGGCCACGCGGGTGGCCGCCATCGCTGCGCTCGACCTCCCGACGGTGGTGTTTCCCCTTCAATATGCCCCGTTGTTCGAGGCCCGCCGGATCGGAGCGGTGACCTATCGCGGGTGGATGATCGCGTCCGGCGAGGTCAAGCCACGCACCGGCGAGCAGAAGCATCCTTCGAGTGCCCTGACCGAGGCACTGGGGGAGGCCGATCCGGTGGTGCTGGCGACCTCGCGCAAGCATGTCGCAATGCTGAGGGCCTCGCTTGGCCGAATCCGCAACGCATTTGCGCTTCAGGGCAGTTCGTCCGGGCTGGAGAGCCTGCCGGCACTGGTGGAAAAGATATTTGCCTTCGTCGACCCGATTGCGGCGGCGGGCGATCGGGCCGCCCTGGAGGCCGAAACCGATGGTGCCGACGCAGACGCGTCGAAGAAGGACGGGGCTGCTCTCACACCGGCCGGTGCCGCCCCGGCCTCGCTCAGCCAGGCGAAAGAGGCCCTCGCGGCGATCGCCGACTACTACAGCCGTTTGGAGCCATCCAGCCCAACCCTGCCCCTGGTGCGGCAGGCCCATCAGTTGATCGGCAAATCCTTTATTGAGGTGATGAGTATCCTGGTACCGACGCAGATGGAGAAGGCGGCATTCCAAATCGGAATTGACCAAGTCTTCGAGTTGCCGCTGGGAAGGCTTTCAAAGCTGCCTGAGGCGGCGGCAGGTGCCGCAGGCAGTTCCCCGGACGGCGGCGGTGCCCATCAGCCCGGCGGGTCGGGCTACAGCGTTCGATCGCGATCGCAGGCCATCGCATTGCTCGAACAGGTTCAGCGATTTTTTCGGGCTGCCGAACCGTCCAGCCCCGTGCCGATGTTGTGCGAGCGCGCGCGCGCCCTTGCGGAGCGCGACTTCATGGGCGTCCTGAGAGATGTGCTGCCGAAGGCGGCCCTCAAGAATGCAGGGGCCGACAAATAAGATCGTATTGTACTGGCGGAGCGCGGTCCGCATGCCGGATTAATACTTTAGCAATACTTGGCTGGAGCTCAGGAAAGTTTACACCTTGGCCTGGATTGACTTAAGGGGCCGAAGAAAACCGAGGATACTCGCCAGCGTGCCGATTGACGCGACGCAAGAAAAATCCTCTAATCACGCTTGGTGATTGGCGGCGCGAATCCCAGACCAGGAAACGAACACATGGCTCGAGAAAGCGGTCAGAAATTCATTCGACGAAACCGTCCGCCACGGGTGCACATTACCTACGAAAACCCCGCGAATGCAGAGGAAAAAGTCGAGATCCCGTTTGTCATGGGTGTCATGGCGGATCTCTCCGGCAATACGCCCGGCGTCGAGAAGGACGAGATTGCCCAGCGCAAGTTCCTCGATTTTGACATGGACAATCTCGATGCCCGCATGGCGGCCATCCAGCCCGGCGTGAGCTTTCGCGTCGAGAACAAGCTCTCCGACAACGCGGGAGAGAAAATGGGCGTCCAACTGCGTTTCAGCAAGATGGCCGATTTCGAGCCGGCCGCGGTGGCGCGTCAGGTGCCGGCGGTCGCCAAACTGCTCGAGGCGCGACAGCAACTTGCCAATCTGATGCGGTATATGGACGGCAAAGTCGCGGCCGAAGAATCGCTGCGTAAATTGCTGGCCGATCCGCAACTCATGGCAGCCCTGAAGGATCGCACCTCCGAACCGGGCGGTGAGGCCTGAATACGAATACCTGAACGCAACCCTCAACCGGAGAGAGAGTGGCCATGGCGACCGAAACGGCAACAGGCCGCGCCCCCTCGGAAGCGCAAGTCGAAACCCGAGAAGCCGATGAGTTTTCCGCGCTGCTGAAGCAAAGCTTCAAGCCGCGGACCGAGCGCGCGGCTACCGAGGTGGAGAATGCTGTCAGGACGCTCGTCCAACAGGCGCTTGCTGATACGAGCCTCATCAAGTCGGACGTGCTCGACACGATCGAGGAGATGATCGCGCAATTGGACAAGAAGCTCTCGGCGCAGATGAACGAAGTCATGCATGCGCCGGAATTTCAGCAGATCGAGAGCGCCTGGCGCGGCCTCAAATACCTCGTGTTCCAATCGGAAACCGACGCGCTGCTGAAGATCCGCGTCATGAATGTTTCGAAAAGCGAGCTCTACCGGCATCTGCGCCAATTTCCGAACGCCGCCTGGGACCAGAGCCCGTTGTTCAAGAAGGTCTACGAAGAGGAATTCGGCCAGCTTGGCGGTCAGCCCTACGGCTGCCTGATCGGCGATTACTATTTCAGCCACCTGCCGACAGACGTGCAGTTGCTGCGCGATCTCAGCAAGATCGCGGGCGCCGCTCACGCGCCGTTCTTCGCCGCCGCGGATTCAACCCTGATGGGCATGGATTCGTGGAACGAGCTGATGAACCCACGCGACTTGAGCAAATTGTTCGACACGCCCGAGTATGCCGCCTGGAAGTCGTTGCGGGATTCGGATGATGCGCGTTATGTCGGCCTGTGCATGCCGCGCGTGCTCGCCCGGTTGCCGTACGGGGCGAAGACCGAGCCGGTCGACGAATTCGCTTTCGAGGAGGACACCGACGGGCATAAGGGCGAAAAATACGGCTGGATGAACGCCGCTTATCCGATGGCGGCCAACATCAATCGGGCATTCAAGGAATACGGCTGGTGCGCACGCATCCGCGGCGTCCAGTCCGGCGGCGAGGTGGAGGATCTGCCCGCCCATACGTTCCCGACCGATGATGGCGGCGTCGACCTCAAATGCCCGACCGAGATCGCGATCAGCGATCGTCGCGAAGCCGAGCTCGCCAAATCAGGTCTGATCCCGCTCATCCACCGCAAGAATACCGACCGGGCCGCCTTCATCGGCGCGCAATCGCTGTTCAAGCCGAAGGCTTATCAGAACAACCCGGAGGCGACCGCGTCGAGCAACCTGTCCTCGCGTTTGCCTTACATGTTCGCGTGTTGCCGGTTTGCCCATTATCTCAAGGTGATGGTCCGCGACAAGGTCGGCTCGTATTACGAGAAAGAACAGCTCCAGAAGTGGCTGTCCAACTGGATCAACGAGTATATCGACGCCGATCCGAAGAACTCGTCCGAAGCTACCAAATGCCGCAGGCCGCTCGCCGGCGCAAAGATATCGATCGTCGAGAACGAAGAGAACCCCGGCTACTATTCCGCGACGTTCGAGCTCCGCCCCCATTTTCAACTCGAGGGCATGGATATCGGGCTGCGTCTGGTGTCGCGGCTGCCGGTCGCCAAATAAGTTTATTGAACCGCCTTGGATGGTACCGCGACGAAGACCTGTGGAACGTCCTCAATCCGCTCACACCGGGCGCGATGAGGCATCTGTTTCTGCTAATTTTGGAGAGAATCAATGGCACAAGTCTATGCGTTCCTCGAGCTCGAGGGAGTCGAAGGCGAATCCATGGACTCGGAATACACCAACAAGATCGAACTCCAGTCGGTTTCCTGGGGCTCGACCAACAACAGCTCGTTCCGTCATGGCACCGGCTCGGGCATCGGGCAGGGCGAGACCCACGACATCCACTGCACCAAGTTCACGGACAAATCATCCCTGGTCCTCCATCAAAAGTGCACGATGGGAAAGGCGATTCCGTCCGGCAAGCTGACGCTCTTGAAGCAGGAGGGCGAAACCAAGATTCCCTATTTTCAGATCAAGTTGACCAACGTTGTGATCACGTCATGGAACTTGAACGCCCACGGCAATGGGCAGTTGCCGATGGAGTCCTTCGCCCTGCATTTTGTGAAGCACGAGTCGTCCTACAAGCCGCAAGGCGACGAAGGCGATCCCCAGGGTAATGTCGACTTCTCGTGGGACATCCAGAAGAACGTGTCCTAGCTGCGCAACCCCGGAGTTTGGCCGATTTGCGATAACATCAGCAGCGAACGGGCTTTGGCGACGCCGGCTGATGTTTCAAATCCACGCGGTTCGGTTTTGGGCTGATCCAGCCCGAAACCGACGCTGGATTTTGCGGCCCGTCGCGTTCTATTGTCCGAGTGGGAGCCACTTCCCGCAGAAAGCTACTTGTCCCAGTCGCCATGACCCCTGTGAACAAGAAGACGCGCCTTAGCCCGCCCCTGATGTACGTGTTTCGCGCAGCGCACGCGGCCAAGGATGCGAAACGGAGGGTCGAAATTCGCAACGATGCGGGTGAGCGCGTGATAGCGAGCCGCCGAATGCGCGTACGTCAAGTGATCACAGAATCAGTGTTGCGACAGGAGGTGGCGCGCGACCTGGACGCGTTGCTCAACACCATCGCCCTGGAATCGACGCTCGAAATGGCTGATGCGCCGTATGCGCGCAAATCGATCCTGAACTTCGGAATTCCCGACGTCACCAAGCGCACAATTGACGAAGCCGGAGTGGACGACATCGCCGGGGAGATCAAAGCCGCCATCGTCAATTTCGAGCCGCGACTTGCGGCCGCATCGTTGCATGTCGAACGTGACACGAGCGTCGATATCGTCGAGCTCAAGGTGCGCTTCCTGGTCCGCGCCGATTTGACCTGCGATCCCGTCCATGTTCCCGTGGAATTCGTTGCCGATGTCATCGAGACCGGCAAGATAATCGTCAATCGTCTGTGACGCGCGCATGAACCGGGAATTTCTCGATCTCTACAATCGGGAACTCCAGTTGCTCAACGAGCAGGCGCGAGAATTCGCGGACGAATATCCGGGAATAGCGGAGCGGCTCGGCGGTATCCTGGAAGATCGTGTCGACCCTTTGATCGGCGGCCTGCTCGAAGGTGCCGCATTTCTCGCCGCCCGGGTCCAGCTCAAGCTCAAGCACGAATTCCCGGAATTCACCAACAATCTGCTCGAGCAGCTCGTGCCTCACTATCTCGCGCCCACCCCGTCCATGGTGCTCGTGAAGGTGCTTCCCACCTTTGGCGACAAGGCGTTGCGCGAGGGGCACGCCGTCGCGCGGGGCTCCTATCTCGATGCCAGCTTTCGTCAACTCGATCGCCAACTCGCGTGCCGCTACCGCCTGTGCGGCGACGTCACGATTTGGCCATTCGAGTTGGTCGGCGCCGAATATTTTTCGTCCCCGGCGCCGCTGCAGGCGCTGGGCCTGTCGGTGGAGAGCAATGTTCTGGCCGGCATGCGGCTGACCTTGACACATCGCGTCGCGGCGCGCCCCGAGGACGAACCACCCGACATGGAGGCGCTCAAGAAGCCGGAAATGCTGTTCGCAGGCTGTCGCACCGGCAATCTGCCGCTGTACTTTGGCGGTTCGGAAGCGGACGCCGTGGCGCTTTACGAGCAGCTCTTCGCCCACTGCAAGGGAATATATTTCCGCTGCCTGGACGAGTTCGGCGATCCCGTAGTCCATCCGGCGCCCCCGCAGTCCCTGCATCAGGTCGGTTTCGAACGCGAGGACGCGCTGTTTCCCAACGATCACCGGATATTCGAGGGATTCGATCTCCTGCGCGAATTCTTCGTGTTCCCGCGCAAGTTTCTCGGGTGCAACCTGACCAACCTCGGCGCGGTACTGCCGCAGCTGAAGGCGAAGACGGTCGATATTCTTTTCGCCTTCGACGAGGTCAATGCCAGGCTCGCCGCGGCAGTGCGGCCCTCCATGTTCGCGCTCTACGCGGCGCCGGCCATCAATCTATTCGAGAAGTCCACGGACCGCATTCCCCTCAAGTCGAGCCAGCACGAATATCATGTCGTGCCGGACCGCAGCCACTACCTCGACTACGAGCCGCATCGATTGCTTGAAGTGTACGCCCACTATTCCGGCGGGCGCGAGAAGGTTCCGGTGCAGCCGCTGTACGCGGCATCGCTCGAGAACCCGCAGCACGCTGATGCCTATTTCACCGTGCGCCGGCTGCCGCGACGGCGCACGGTCGAGGAAAAACGCATGGGTGTGTCCTCGGACTACACCGGGACCGACATGTTCATCTCCTTGAGCACTCTCGGCGGGACCGATAGCGATACCGCGATCACGGAATTGAGCGTGCGGGCGCTATGCTCCAATCGGCATCTGACCGAACATCTCCCGATCGGCGTCGGCGGCGCGGATTTCCGCCTGGTCGATGATTTCACCCTCGAGCTCGTTTGCGTCGCGGGCCCGACGGCGCCGCGGGAGCCGATCGTGGCGCAGCTGCGCAGCCGCAGCGAAACGGCGCATACCGGCACCGTCACCTGGCGCCTGGTCAACATGCTCAGCACCAATCATCTCGGCCTGGTCGAGCGCGGCGCCGGCCGCAATGCCCAGGCGCTGAAGGAAACCCTGTCGATGTTCGCCGACATGAACGACAGCGTCACCGAGCGCCGTATCAGCGGTCTGCGCAACGTCGACAGCCGACCGATCGTGCGCCGTATTCATCAGCGCGGCGGGGTTGGGACCGCGCGCGGGATCGAGATTACGGTGACCATCGACGAGAGGGTCTTCGAGGGCACCGGCGCGTTCCTGCTCGGCGCCGTGCTCGAACGGTACTATGCCGAGTATTCCGGCTTCAACCATTTCACCCAGACCGTGATCCGGTCGGTCGAACGCGGTGAAATCATGCGATGGCCGCCACGCACCGGATTGCGCAGGCCGTTGTGATCGACGCGAGGTGGCCGTGACCTTCCTGCGCAATCTCGAATCCGAGCCGTGGCGGTTCGATTACTTCACCGTGTTGCGGCATCTCGAACGCACGTTCGCGGATCGCCCGCGCATCGGCGACAGCGCGACCCGCCGCGAGGAGTTCGTCCAGCTCGGGCAGGATCCGTTCATGGATTTCCCCGCGTCGAATCTCGCGCGCGTCGTGCAAAGCGACGACCAGCCGCTCAAGGTTTTCGTCAAATATCTCGGATTGCTGGGGCCACAGGGCGCGCTGCCGCTGGCGACGACCGAAGAGGCCTATCACTATGTGCTGGCCCAGGACGACGCGTTTCCGCGCTTTCTCGACGTCTTCAATCATCGTTTCATTCAACTGTTCTTTCGCGCTTGGGCGGACTCGCGGCCGATCGTCCAGCACGATCGCCCCGAAGCCGACCGTTTCATCGCCTATATCGGGTCTGCAATCGGCGTCGGCTCCAAACCTTACCAGAATCTCGACAGCGTGCCGGACGCGGCGAAACTCGGGTTTGCCGGCATCCTGAGTGCGCAGACCAAGGGCGCTTCGCGGCTCGTGGGCGCCATTTGCGGCCTGTTCAATGTCAGGGCGGAAGTCGACGAATTCGTCGGCAGCCGCCTCATGATCGAAGCGTCCGAACGGACCATGCTGGGGGGGCGGCACAACAGGCTGGGTGAGGACGCTCTGCTGGGCGGAACCGTTTTCAGCGTGCAGGACAAGATCAGGATTCGGATATTCACCAAGGATCTTGCACAGTATATTCGCTTTCTGCCGACCGGCGACTTGTGCGAGCCGCTGGCCGACCTCGTGTTCTTCTACAATGGCGAGCAACTGGATTGGGATGCCGAGCTGGCGATCCCATCGGGCGCCGTCGAGCCGACACGGATCGGCTCGTTCGGTCAACTCGGCTGGACCAGCTGGATGGCTCCGAACTGGACATCCGTGGAAGCATACCGGCGCGATGCGCGGTTTCATCCCGCCGAGCGCATGAGGCAAAAGCGAATGCGCGAGGCGACGGAAGCGCGCGACGAAGGGGGGGACAATGGCCGATATCAGCCTTGAGGCGGTCGCAGGCAAGCTCAATCGGGTGGGTTACGAAGCATTCTTCAAAGCGCTGCGGCAGGCGAAGGGCGCGGGCAACCGCAACGTCGAGCTGGCCCACTGGCTCGCCCACATCCTGCAGAGCGAGCGCACCGACATCGGGCTCACCGCCGACCATTTCAAGCTCGACCGCGGCAAGCTGATGACCGACGTCACCGCGGTCGTCAACGGATTTCGCAAGAATGAGACCGAGATGCCGGCGGTCTCCAACACCGTCATGGATCTGCTCGACCGCGGCTGGCATTACGCAACCTTGTTCTTCGGCGAAACCCAGATCCGCACCGGTCATGTCCTGGTCGGTGCCCTACAGTCGCGCGAGCTCGCGCGCGCCTTCAACAATGTGTCGCCGGAATTCGGCAAGGTCTCGGTCGATCTCCTCACCAACGAGTATCGCAAGATTTGGGCGGGCTCGGAGGAGGAGAATCTGCGCCCGATGGACGGCTCGGGCCTGACGGCCGCCGGCACGCCGGGCGCACAGGAAGCGGCTGGCTCCAGGGGCACGACCGCGCTCGACCGTTTCTCCCAGGATCTCACCGCCAAGGCCAAGTCAGGCGACATGGACCCGATCCTCGGCCGCGACGACGAAATTCGGCAGATCATCGATGTGCTGATGCGCCGGCGCCAGAACAACCCGATTCTCACCGGCGAGGCCGGCGTCGGCAAGACCGCCGTGGTGGAGGGGTTCGCGCAACGCATCGCGGCAGGCGACGTGCCGCCGCCGCTGCGCGGCGTACGTCTCTGCGTGCTCGACGTGGGGCTGATGCAGGCGGGCGCGTCGATGAAGGGCGAATTCGAGCAGCGTTTGCGTTCGGTAATCGACGAGGTGCAGCAGTCGCCGACCCCGATCATTCTGTTCATCGACGAGGCCCACACGCTGATCGGGGCCGGCGGAACGGCGGGCACCGGCGACGCCGCCAACCTGCTCAAGCCGGCCCTGGCGCGCGGCACGCTGCGCACCATCGCGGCCACCACCTGGTCCGAGTATCGGCAATACATCGAGAAGGACCCGGCGCTCACGCGGCGATTCCAGCCGATCCAGATCGGCGAGCCGGACGTCGCAAAATGTTGCGACATGCTGCGCGGCATTCTGGGCCCGATGGAGAAGCACCACAAGGTGCGGATTTCCGATGCCGCCATCGTGGCGGCGGTGAATCTCTCGCATCGCTATATTCCGGCGCGCCAGCTGCCGGACAAAGCCGTGAGCCTGCTCGACACCGCCTCGGCGCGTGTCGCCATCAGCCAGAGTGCCGTGCCCGCGATGATCGAAGACGCGACGGCCGCGATCGCCGCGCGGGAGATGGAAAAGAGGGCGCTCGTCAGCGACGGCGATCTCGGCGCGCAGGAGCAGGAGCCGATCGCGGCGATCGACGCCGAGATCGCGGCGTTGAAGGAAAAGCTCGCCGGCCTCGAGGCCGAATGGGCGACCGAGCAGAAGCTCGTCACCGAGATCCGCAGCCTGCGCGATATCCTCAATCCTCCAAAGGAGGCGGACCCCAAGGGCAAGCCGCCGCCCGCGGCCGAGCCGCCCGCGGCCGAGCCGCCCGGGGCCGAGCCGCCAGCCGCGGCGCCGGCCGCAGAACCTGCGCACCTGAACGCCGCCGACAAGGAGGAGGTGCGCAAGCAATTGCGCGAGAAGTTCGGGACGCTCGAGGGGCGCGATCCGGAATCCCGGATGATCTACGCCCATGTTGACGAGCAGGTGGTCGCC
>Ga0209069_10000598_pt1 | contig 16951 bp, 13 predicted proteins | sample Str013_2_FD_187202 | JGI IMG/M metagenome (GOLD analysis project Ga0209069, IMG submission 187202) | Freshwater sediment microbial communities in response to fracking from Pennsylvania, USA - Straight Creek_MetaG_SC_2013 (SPAdes) (version 2) | ecosystem: Environmental > Aquatic > Freshwater >...
GGCCGCGGCCCGGCTGTTGTGCAACCTGCGCGTCGGCACGCGGCGCGGCGCCTGGAGCGCGAGCGTGTGGGCGCGCAACCTTTTCGACCGGCGCTATGCGGTGCAGGGCTTCTACTTCGGCGACGAGCCCCCGGATTTCCCGGTCAAGCTCTACCTGCAGAATGGCGATCCCAGGCAGCTTGGCGTTACGCTCAGTTATGTCGCGGGCGAACATTAGTATGGCGCTGCTGACGCCATTGCAGGCCGCGTTGCGCTCGGTGTCGCCGCTGGAGGCGGTGGCAGTGGTCAGCGGCGTGATCTATGTGCTGCTGATCATGCAGCGCAATCGCTGGGGCTGGGTCGCCGGTGCGATCAGCTCAACGATCTATGTGTACCTCTCGGCGCTGGCGCATCTGCCGATGCAATCGGCACTGCAGGCCTACTACGTGGTGATGGCGGTGTTTGGCTGGTGGAGCTGGACGCGCAATGCCACGGAGCAGGGCGGCCGCATCTTCCGCTGGCGCGTGCGCCAGCACGTGCTGGCGCTGGTGCTGATCGGCGTGGCCAGTGGCGTAAGCGCGCGCGTGCTGGCCAGCGAGACGCACGCGGCCTGGCCGCTGCTCGATTCCTTCACAACCTGGACCAGCCTGGTGGCTACCTGGATGGTCACGCGCTCGGTGCTGGAAAACTGGTGCTACTGGATCGCGGCCGACTCGGTCATGGTGTTCCTGTTCGCGCGCCAGGGCTATCCCTATACCGCGGGCCTGTTTCTCAGCTACATGGTCATCGCCTGCTACGGGTTTCGCGCATGGTTGCGCCGCTGGCGCCTGCAACGTCCCTGACGCCGCCCGCCGCGGCGCTGGCGCTGGTGCCGGGGCTGGAGCAGGGCGGTGCGCCACTGCGCGTGCAGCGGCTCAGCGGTGGGCATGTCAACGACACCTGGCGCATCGACACACCATCGGGACGCTTCACGCTGCGGCTTGACGGTCCGCTCGCCATGCGCCCGGGGGTCGAGCGTGGGCGCGAGCTGCGTCTGCACGCCGCCGCGGCCGCAGCCGGCATGGCGCCCGGCATAGTGCGCGCGGCGCCCGAGGCCGGGGCGCTGGTGTGCGAGTTTCTGCCGGGGCGCACCTGGACGGATGAGGACTTTCACGACGCGGCCGCTCTGGGTCGGCTCGGCGAGCGCCTGCAAGCGTTGCATGGGCTGGCGGTGCCCGTGCAGCCACTGCAGCGCTTCGACCCCTGCGCACTGACACTGGGCTATCTCGAGCAGGGGCGGGTCGCGGGCGTGCCGCTGGCCGGCGCCGACGCCGTCCTGCCGCAGCTGCGCGCGGCGGTGGCGAGCATCGATGCCGCGGCGGTCGCGCCCTGCATCGTGCATGGCGACCTGCCCTATGGCAACGTACTGGAAGCGGCGCGGCTGTGGCTGCTGGACTGGGAGTACGCTCAGATTAGTGACCCGATCTACGACGTGGCCTGCATCGTGGCCCACCTGCCGCTGACCGGAGCACTGCAGCGCCAGCTGCTGGCGGCAAGCGGACTGGGCGCGCCGCAGGACGCCGCCCGCCTGCCGGCCGCGGCCTTCGTGTACCGGGTGCTGACCTGGGCCTGGCACCTGGCGCGCGCCGAGCGCTGCGCTGCGCCAAGTTTCGGCTAAATGCCCTGCCGGGACTGGCGTCCGGGACCGCCGCTCGGCAAACTAGCGCGTTTTTTGGTGCTTGTCCCGGAGGAGTCGTCCATGCCCGTGCTGCGTGTCGTGAATCGAGATGGAGTGGAACTGGAAGTCAACGCGCCGCTCAGCGGCGTGCTGATGGAGCCGCTGCGTGACATGGACGATGGCGTCACGGCGATCTGCGGCGGCATGTGTTCCTGTGCCACCTGTCACGTGTATGTCGACGAGGCGTGGCAGGGCAAGCTGCCGGCGCCGATGTCGGACGAGACCGACATGCTCAAGGACCTGGTGTCGTACCGGCCGAACTCGCGGCTGTCCTGCCAGGTGCAGCTGGGCGCGGCGCTCGACGGGCTGCGCGTGACGATCGCGCCTGAAGAGTAGTCCGGAGCCGCATGTCAGTACTCAATCTGCTGCTGGTACTCGCCGCTGCCATCGCGGCTTTCCGCATCTTCATCATCGTGCGCAATGTGCGCGGCGCGCAACAGGACGACTGGGATGAACGACTGGTCAAGAACCTGCGCGCCCAGGGCGGCAATCTCTTCAGTCCCTTTGAGGTCGACTTCTTCTTCGACCTGCCGGATGCCGCGGCCTGTGACAAGGTGGCCGCGGTGCTGCGCGCCGACGGTCACGAAGTGGATTTTCGCCAGGTCGAGCCGGACCGTGGCGTCAGTTTCACGCTGCACGCGCGCAAGAACATCCGCGTTTCGGTTCCGGACATGCAGGCGCTGACGCGCCGCTTCGGCGCTCTGGCCGCGCAGCACGGCGGCCGCTACGACGGCTGGGTGACCGCCGGCATCACGCGTGATGCGCTGACGCGCAAATAGCGACGCACGCGTCCCGTTACCCTTGACTACCGCAGCCACCAGCGCGCCGGCCACGGACGCCAAGCCGCCGCTCGCTTTCCACGAGTTCGTGGTGCTGATCGCGGCGATGATGTCGACCCAGGCGCTGGCGGTCGACGCCATGCTGCCGGCGCTGGCCACCATTGCGCTCGAGCTTGGGGTCGGCAACGCCAATCACGCCCAGTGGGTGGTCACCGCCTATGTCGTCGGGGTCGGCACTGGCCAGCTGTTCTGGGGCCTGATGTCCGATCGTTTTGGCAGGCGCACGGTGCTGTTGTGCGGACTGGCGCTCTATGTCGTGGCCGCAGTGCTGTGTGCGCTCGCCACCAGCTTTCATGGGCTGCTCGTGTGGCGCGTGCTGCACGGACTGGCCGCTGCCAGCGTGGTGGTCAGCCGTTCAGTGATCCGTGATCTGTATTCGGGGCGCGCCATGGCGCGGGTCATGTCGCTGACCTTCGTGGTGTTCCTGATCGTGCCGATCATCGCCCCGAGCGTCGGCCAGCTGATCCTGTTCGTCGCGCACTGGCGTGCGATATTCATGGTGTTCGCCGGGTTCGGCGCCGCGGTCTGGCTGTGGGCCTGGTGGCGGCTGCGCGAGACCCTGCACCCGGAGTACCGGCTGACACTCACCGCCAGCCATATTGCCGGCGCGCTGCGCATCGTGCTCGGCGAGCGCATTGCGCTGTTCTATACGCTGGCGATGATGGTGATGTTCGGCTCGCTGCTGGCCTATGTGGCGATGGTGCAGCAGATTTTCGCTGACGTCTTCCACCAGGCCGGCTGGATGCCGCCGATGTTTGCGCTGTGTGCGGTTTTCATGGGCTGCGCCTCCTGGTTCAATTCCAGGATCGTGGAGCGCATCGGCATGCGGCATGTGTCGCACACCGCGCTGCTGGCGTTCATCGGCGTTACGGCACTGCACGTGCTGGTGGTCTGGTTCGGCTGGGAGCGGCTGTGGACCTTCGTGCTGCTGCAGTCGTTGACCATGGGCTGCTTCAGCATGGCGGTGTCCAATTTCGGCGCCATGGCCATGGAGCCGGTGGGTGCGGTGGCCGGCATCGGCGCCTCACTGCAGGGATTCATTACCACCGTGGGCGGGGCGCTGGTGGCCGCCGCGATCGGCCGCCAGTTCCACGGCACCACGATGCCGCTGGCCGCGGGTGCCCTGTGCAGCGGACTGGTGGCGCTGCTGTGCGTGCTGTGCGCTGAGCGCTGGCGGCTGTTCAGGCCTCATCACGGCACCACTCAGGCCTTGGCGGGACCCTCGGTCTGACGCCGTACGGCCTCGGCCGCGGCGGCGACGGCCGCCGCATCGCCGAGGTAGCGGCTCGAGGTCGGCTTGAGCGCGGCATCGAGTTCATAGAGCAGCGGAATGCCGGTGGGAATGTTCAATTCGACGATCGCCGCTTCCGACAGGCCATCGAGCATCTTGACTAGCGCCCGCAGGCTGTTGCCGTGCGCGACGATCATCACGTTGCGCCCGGCCTGCAGCTCCGGCGCGATGCGCTGCTGCCAGTAGGGCAGCACGCGCGCCAGCGTGCTCTGCAGCGATTCGGTCGCCGGCAGGTCGGCCGCGGGCACAGCGGCGTAGCGGCGGTCAAAACGCGGATGTCGCGGATCATCGTTGCCCAGCGGCGGGGGCGGCACGTCGTAGCTGCGCCGCCAGATCTTGACCTGCGCCTCGCCGTGCTGTGCGACCGTCTGGGCCTTGTTGAGTCCCTGCAAGGCGCCGTAGTGGCGTTCGTTCAGGCGCCAGTGGCGCTCGACCGGCAGCCACAGCAATTGCAGCTCCTCGAGTATCAGCCATTGCGTTCGGATGGCGCGCGTCAGCACCGAGGTGAACACCAGGTCGGGGATCAGGCCGGCGCGGGCAATCTCCCGGCCCGCCTGGCGGGCCTCATCGATACCGGCAGCCGACAGGTCGACGTCGGTCCAGCCGGTAAAGAGATTCTCGACATTCCAGACACTCTGGCCGTGGCGTACCAGCAGTAACTTGCCCGACACTGTCACTCCTTAGCGATCGCCGGCCTGCGCAAGATTGCGCAGCGCTTCGGCGCCGGCCATCAGCGCTGCGAGGTCGGGGGTCGCGGTGGCGCGCAGATCACGCAGCGTCAGCCGCCACTGCGCGCCGGGTGCGCCCAGCTGCTCGCACCAGCGCGCCAGCTGCTCGTTGTCGCCGGCGCGCTCGCGCAGCGCCCGCGCGCACAGGCTACGCTGGCCGTCGAGGCAGGCGGTATACAGGCGTTCGCGCGCCACCGCCTGCCAGGCACCGCTGGTCTTCAGTTCCCGTATGGCCTCGGCCAGCCAGTCGATGCCGAGCGCAGCCGCAGTGCGGAAATACTGGCGCGCCACCAGGCCCAAGGGCTTGCGCGCCAGCTGCGACAGCCTCACCAGGTCAGGCGTGGCACGCAATGCCGGTAGTGCCGCCAGCCACGCTGCCAGCGCTGCTGGCAGGCCGCTGCCGGCGTGCTGGGCCTGTTCATTGAGGTAGCGCTGGTGCGCAATGCCGGGCAGCAGCGCGGGCAGCAGGCCGTGCAGCTGCTGGAACGGGTCGCTCAGGCGCGCGACCGCGGCGCCGATGTCGGCCAGCTCGTGGCCCGCCTGGGCCAGCAGCAGGCGCCGCGTGAGCTGTTCGACATAGTCACGGGTCATCAGCAGCGCGTCGTACTGCACGTCGGTAGCGAGCCTGTTATCCAGCGCTTCGATGCTGGCCCACAGTTCCCGCAGGCCGGCACTGTCGCGCGCGATGGTATAGGCGCGCGCCACGCTGCCTACATCGGCGCCAGTCTGCGCCGACATGCGCACGGCAAATCCTGGATCCATGCGGTTGAGAATGCTGTTAGTCGCCGCCGTGAGTATCAGCTGGGCACGCAGCCGGTGGCGGGCGATGCGCGCGGCGAAGCGCTCGCGCCAGCGCTGTGGGAAATAGCGCTGCAGCTCAGTGCCGAGGTAGGCGTCGCCGCTGATATCGGCGTTGCCCAGCGCGTGATGCATGGCGATCTTGCCATACGCCAGCAGGATGGCCAGCTCGGGGCGCGTGAGCCCTGCGCCGCGCGCCAGGCGCTCGTCGATCTCGCGATCACTGGGCAGGAACTCGAGCGCCCGGTTCAGTTCGCCACTGCGCTCGAAGGTGCGCAGCAGCTGCTGGTGATCGGCGAGATCGGCGACGCTGCGCCGCTCCAGCAGGCTGATGGCCTGGCTCTGCAGGTAGTTGTTGCGCAGCACCTGCGCCGCCACTTCATCGGTCACCGAGGCCAGCAGCTGGCGCCGGCGCGCGCCAGTCGGTGCCGGGCCACCGACATTGCCGGCCAGCATGATCTTCAGATTGACCTCGATGTCGGAGGTGTTGACACCGGCGGAGTTGTCGATGAAATCGGTGTTGATGCGGCCCCCGGACTGCGCGTACTCGACGCGTCCGCGCTGCGAGCAGCCGAGGTTGCCGCCCTCACCGAACACCCGGGCCCGCAACTCGTGCCCGTCGATGCGCACCGCATCGTTGGCGCGATCACCGATTTCGCCGTGGCGTTCGTCGGCGCCCTTGACGTAAGTGCCGATACCGCCGTTCCACAGCAGATCAACCGGCATCTTGAGAATGGCTCGAATCACCTCGAGCGGCGTCGCCCGCTCGCCGCCCAGCTCCAGCAGCTTGCGGGCCTGGGCACTGAGCTGCAGGTGCTTCTGCGTGCGCTCGTAGACACCGCCGCCCGCCGACAGGCAGCGCGTCTGATAGTCCGCCCAGCTCGAGCGCGGCAGCGCAAACAGCCGCGCGCGCTCCTGGCGGGAGCGGGCGGCGTCCGGATCCGGATCGATGAAGATATGGCGATGATCGAAGGCGGCCACCAGGCGCAGGTGTGGCGAGAGCAGCATGCCATTGCCGAATACGTCACCGGACATGTCGCCGATGCCGGCGACCGTGAAGGGCTGGCGCATGATGTCCAGACCCAACTCGCGGAAATGGCGTTTGACGCATTCGAACGCACCGCGGGCCGTGATGCCCATCTTCTTGTGATCGTAGCCGGCCGAGCCGCCCGAGGCGAAGGCGTCGCCCAGCCAGAAGCCGCACTCGGCGCTCAGCGCGTTGGCGACATCCGAATAGCTGGCGGTGCCCTTGTCGGCCGCCACCACCAGGTAGGGATCGTCGCCATCGCGGCGGCGCAGTTGCCGCGGCGGCACGATGCGGCCAGCAACGATGTTATCGGTGATCTCGAGCAGACAGCGGATGAAGGCCTGGTAGCAGGCCAGCACCTCGCGCGCGCGTTCCTCGGCCGGCACACCGGCGCGCAGGCGCCGGGCCACGAAACCGCCCTTGGCGCCGACCGGCACGATCAGCGTGTTCTTCACATGCTGGGCCTTCATCAGGCCCAGGATTTCGGTGCGGAAATCCTCCGGGCGCTCCGACCAGCGGATGCCGCCGCGGGCAATGGGGCCGCGGCGCATGTGCACGCCCTCGACGCGCGTACCGTGCACGAAGATTTCGAATGCCGGTCGGGGTTCAGGCAGGCCCGGCACTTCCTGTGGCAGCAGTTTGAAAGCCAGCGGCCGGTCGGCCGCGCCTTCGCACCAATAGTTGCAACGCGTGATCGCCAGCAGCAGCGCCAGGAAGGTGCGCAGGATGCGATCCTCGTCGGGATTGCGCACGTCGCCGATCGCCCGCCGCAGGTGCCGTTCGCAGGCGCGCGCCGCGCGGCGCGCGTAGCCGTCCGCGTGCGCCGGATTGAAGCGCGCGTCGAACAGCTGCCACAGCTCACGGGTAATGTGCGGATGGGCGTTCAGGGCCCGTTCCATGTAGCTCTGGCTGAAGGGGATGCCGGTCTGCAGCAGATAGCGGCAGCAGGCGCGCAGCAGGCGCGTCTGCGGCAGGGTCAGTGCAGTACTCAGCACCAGGCGGTGGAAGCCATCATTGTCGAGCGTGCCGGCGAGAATCGCCGGCAGGGCGCTGCACAGCTGGGCTTCCAGCAGACCGAGGTCGGCCGGCGCTGCACCCTGGGCCTCCAGCTCGAAATCCTGCAGCCAGGCGCTGCCAGCAGGGGGCAGCCGCAGTTCGTAGGGGTGCTCGGCCATGACACGCAGGCCGAAGTTCTCCAGTATCGGCAGCACATCGGAGATCGGCAGCGGCGCTGCGTGGCGCAACAGGCGCAGACGCAGGTGCGAGGGCTGCGTGGGCTGCGGACGGCGCAGATGCAGTTGTGCGTGGCTGGTGCTGCGCGCAGTGTCTTCCAGGTCGGCGATGTCCGCGACCGCCAGCTCCGGCGCTACGTCCTGCTGATAGGCCGGCGGGAAGCTGCGCCCGTAGCGCCGTTCGAGTGTCGCGGCCGTGAGCTCATCGTAACGCTGCAACAGGGCGCTGCGCAGCCGGTCGCGCCAGGTGATCAGTGCCTCGTTGAGCGCGCGCTCGAGCCGGCGCGGGTCGACGCGCTGCGCGCTCTGCGCCGTGGTGCGCACCACCACATGCAGCTGCGCCAGCGGCGCATCGCCGACCGCCAGCGAAGTGTCAACGTGATCGCCGCCCAGCCCCTGCTGCAGCAGCCGGCCGATGCGCGCGAAGGCCTCGTTGTCGAGCCGCTCGCGCCCGAGATACACCAGGCATGACCAGTAGCGGCGATACTCGTCGCGGCGCAGGACCAGGCAGGCGCCGCGCGGCCGCTCGTGCAGCGCCAGCACGGTGCGCGCGCACTTGCGCAGCTCCGCGGCGCTGGCCTGGAACAGTTCGTCGCGCGGCAGGTTGTCAAGCACGCTGACCAGGCGCTTGCCGTCGTGACTGGTGGGGCGGAACGGAAAACTGTCGATGACCTGCTGAACCTTGAGCCGCAGCAGCGGCACGGTACGCGGGTCGGCGTGATAGGTATTCGAGGTCCACAGTCCGTAAAAGCGCGATTCATCCACGAGCCGGCCGCGGCGATCGCAATGGCTGACGACGATGCAATCGAGAAAGCCGGGACGATGCACGGTCGAGCGGCGATCGGCCTTGCTGACTCGCAGCACTCCCGGAAGGTGGGCGCTACTGGTAAGAGTGCGCCGCGGCGCGGCGCGGCGGCCACGCTGGATGCCCAGCGCGGTGCCGGGCTCCGGGTGCAACAGGGTAGTGCGACCACGGCGGCGCGCCAGCGCGCGCTCAAAGCCCAGGAAGGTGAAATGATCGTTCTCGACGTATTCGAGCAGCGCCTGGGCCTCGGCCACCGCGGCAGCCGGCTGCGGCCCGGCCTGGCGCGCCAGCTGCTCACGCAGGGTGCGCGCCGCGCGGCGCATCGCCGGCCAATCCTCGCAGGCACGGCGCACATCGTGCAGCGCGGCCGCAATCCGTGCCTGCAGTGCGGCGCATTCCTGTTCGCCGGCGACGCGCGAGATCTGCAGGTACTGCCACGACTCGTTGACCGCCGGGCGCTGGCCTGGCGCGCCGCGGCTGCGGCCGGCAAAACCGAGCAGGCGCCCCGTGCTGCTGCGGCGCGCGGCCACGATCGGGTGCGCGATCAGCTGCACGGCGTGACCGGCTTCGGTCAGCGTCATGGTCAGCGTATCGACCAGGAACGGCATGTCATCGGTGATCAGTTCGACCACTGAATAACTGTTGCCGGGTTCGGTGGACTGGCTGGCACTGTGGACGCGCACCAGTGTCTGGCGCATGCGCCGTACCGCTGCCAGTTCCACCTGGGCCGCAGCCGCGGCGCGCAGTGTGCGGGCGCCGGCCAACCGCCACTCGCTCATCGGCACATTGTGGCGCCAGGCTCGCAACAGTCGTGCCGCCAGCGCCTGCCTGCCAGGCCGCCGGGCGCGAAGCGTGCTCGGTTTCATCCGCGAATCGTAACACTACCGCGCCCCAGCGGCGCACGCGCCCGGTCAATGCGAGGCGGCGGCGCCGATGCTGCGAAAGGGCGGCCGCGAGAGCCACAGCAGGCCGATGCAGGAGAGCAGCAGGATTGAATAGAGTTGATACAGATCGCTGGTCGCCAGCGTCAGCGCCTGCTGCTGCACGATGCCTTCGGTATAGCGCAGCGCCGCGGTGCCGCCGCCCGGGCTAGCGGCGCCGGGCAATGCGCCCAGTTGTCCCGACCAGTTGTCCCAGTTGGCGCCGGCGGCGATGTGCTGCGCGAGCATCACGTGATGGAAATCAGTGCGCGCATTCCACAGCCAGATGCTGATGGCCGTGCCCATCGAGCCGGCCGTGTTGCGCAGGAAACTCGCCAGTCCGGCCGCCGAGGCCATGTGTGCCGGATCGATGCGTGAAAACATGATCTGTTGCAGGGGCATGAAGAAGCAGGCCAGGCCTATACCCTGCATCAGCCGCGGCGTCGCCAGCTTGGCAAAACTGGCGGTCGCATTGAGCGTCCCGTACCAGTACATGCAGAATGCCAGCGTGGCGAGGCCAATGGTGGCGACTATGCGCATGTTCAGCCGGTGCAGTGTGGCGCCCACCAGCGGCATCAGCAGCAAGGCGATGATGCCGACCGGCGAGGTGGCGAGTCCGGCCCAGGTGGCGGTGTAGTTGGCTGCGGTCTGCAGAAACAGCGGAAACAGGATTGTCGCGCCCATGAAAGCGATGAACCCTAAGCACATCGTGCCCAGTCCCATCGAGAAATTGCGGATCGCGAACAGGTGCAGATCGATCAGCGGATTTTTGGACGTCAGCTCCCAGGCAATCAGCAGCGTCAGACAGACCACGGCAATTACCGCCACGGTTACGATCAGGCCCGAGCTGAACCAGTCCTTCTCGTTGCCATTGTCCAGCATGAACTGCAGTGCGCCGACGCCGGCGAACAGCAGCAACATGCCGGTGATGTCGACCTTGACGTTGGAGCGCACGGTTTCCTGGCGGCGCAGCACGCTCCAGGTCGCGGCGGTGGCCATGAGGCCCACGGGCACATTGATATAGAACAGCCACGGCCAGGAAAGATTGTCGGTGATCCAGCCGCCGAGAATCGGACCAAAGATCGGCGCCATGAATACCACCATGCCCCAGATGCCGAGCGCCATGCCGCGCTTCTCGGGCCGGTAGCAGCGCATCAGCAGTGCCTGGGCCATCGGCGCCATGGCGCCCGATACCGCCCCCTGCATCAGCCGGCACACCACCAGCATCGGCATGCTGGTGGCCAGTCCGCACAGCGCGGAAAACGCGACGAACAGCAGGGTCGAGACCACGAAGGTGCGTACTTCGCCGAAGCGCCGCCCCAGGAAGCCGGTCAGCGGCTGCATGATGGCCGCCGCCAGCGAGTAGGTGGTGATCGTCCAGGTACCTTCGGTGGGACTCACCCCCAGCGAGCCTGCGATGGCAGGGACCGAGACATTGACGATCGTCATGTCCAGCACTTCCATGAAGGTCGCCAGGGCGATGGCAATCGTCGCCACCACCAGTTCTGTACCCACCAGTGGCGTGGGCACTGGCGCCGGCGCCAGCGCTGGCGCGGCCGCCGGAGTTTGGGCGTCGCCGCTCACGGCGAAATGAGCGCCTGGCCGCGGATCAGCGCATCGGCCGCTTGCTGCGCGGCCTGGTAATCCTCGGCATAGATGTCCGTGGCGGCAACCGCCGTGGGGCTGGCCACACTGCCCAGCACGGGACCCGAGCGCTCATCGGTGCCGATGTTCACGTGCATCGACAGGCCGATGCGCAGCGGATGCCGCGCCAGCTCATCAGCCGGCAGCACGATACGCACCGGCACGCGCTGCACGACTTTGATCCAGTTGCCGGTGGCATTCTGCGCCGGCAGCAGCGAGAAGGCGGCGCCGGTACCGGCCGACATGCCGGCCACCTGGCCATGAAAATCCACGCTGCCGCCGTACACGTCGGCGCTGACGCGCGCGCTCTGGCCGATGCGCAGCGCGCGCAGCTGGCCTTCCTTGAAGTTGGCCTCGACCCACAAACGGTCGAGCGGAATGATCGTGAGCAGCGTCTGCCCGGCGGTGACGCGCTGTCCGACCTGCACATTGCGGCGCGCGACGTAGCCGCTGCTGGGGGCGCGCACGCTACTACGCCGCGCGGCGATCCACGACTGTACGAATGCGGCGCGCGCCTCAAGGACCACGGGGGAGGTCTCCCTGGGCGTCTCGGACAGCAACGCGTGCGCGGCGCGGGCCTGGCGGACGCCGGCCTGCAGTGCAGCGCGCGCCACCTCGACGGCGGTACTCGAGCGCTGCAATTCCTCGCCGGCGATGGCCTGCTGTGCCAGCAGCGGCTGGCGCCGCGCCAGCTCAGCCTCCGCCTGCTGCAGTTCGAGCTGACGGGCACCGGCCTGGGCATCGAGCTGCGAGGCCAGCTGCTGCTGCTGGGTATCCTGGCGCACGCTGAGTGTCAGCGAGGCGGCGGCGCGCGCCAACGCCACATCATTGTCAGTCGGGTCGAGCCGCACCACCACCTGGCCAGCGTCGACGCGCTGCGTGTCGTCGGCCAGCACTGCCACGACCGTGCCCGCGGTCTGCGCCGAGACGCCGATCTGATCGCCCTCGACATACGCATCATCGGTGGTTTCGCGATGCGACAGCACCAGCAGCCACAGCAGCAGCCAGCCCAGTGCCAGCACCCCGAACACCGAGGCAATGATCAGCAGCACGCGTTTGCGCTGGCCGTTGCCATTGCCAGTACCGTTGCCGCCGGCAGCCGCGCCCGGAGGACTCACATCGCTCGTCTTGTTGTCATTCATGGATTTGCTTCCAGCTGATAGCCGCCGCCCAGTGCACGAATCAGCGCCAGTTCAGCGCACAGTCGGCCGTATTGAGTCTGTAGCTGCGCGCCGCGCGCCTGCAGCCACTGTTGCCGGGCGTCGAGCGCCGGGCGTTGGTCGTTCAGGCCCGCGCCAGCGCGCTGCTCGGCAGCTGCCAGCAGGCGGGCCGCAGCGTCGAGCTCGCGGGCACGCAGCCCTTCCTGGCGCTGCCAGCCATCGCGCTCGGCCAGCTGGGTATTGAGATCCTGTGCTGCCCGGACGATCGCGGTCCGATAGTCGGCCACCGCGACATCGAGATCGGCCTGGCTGCGCGCATAGCCGGCACGCAGTGCCCCGCCATCGAACAATGGCAGGTGCAGCGCCGCGCCAAAGTTGGGATCGGAACTGCCGGCATCCACCAGTTTGCCAATTTCGCGGCTGGACAAGCCCACCAGCGCCCTGAGGCTCAGGTTGGGTAGAAAATCGCTGCGCGCCATGTCCACGTGTCGCGCGGCGTTCTCCACCCGCCAGCGACTGGCGACGATCTCCGGCCGCCTGGCAATCAGGTCGATCGAGGCGTTGGCAGGGAGACCTGCGCTCAGCTGCGGCCAGGCGGCCGCCGGCAACTCGGGCAGCTGCTCCGGCGTACCGGCCAGCAACGCGGCCAAGGCGACGCGGTGCAGCTGCGTCGCGGTCCGGGTTTCGCTCAGGCGTTCGTCGGCGGCGAGCAGCGCGAGTTCGGCGCTCTGCTGCGTATCGTGGCGTTCAATACTGGCCGCCACCCGCGCGGCGCTGATCTGCTCGCGCTGCTGCGCGGCGGCGTGCTCCTGCTCCGCCAGTGCGCCGCGCGCCGCCTCGTTCTGCCAGCCGTAATATTCGGCGGCAATAGTGCTGGCAATGTTGAGCGCCGCCGCGTCGCGATCCGCCTCGGCCGCGCGCCGCGTGTCGACTGCGGCGGAGACGGCAGCGCGTTGCCGCCCCCACAGGTCAAAGTCGTAGCTGGCATTGACGCCCAGGTCGAACTGGCTGTACCAGTTGAACCCCAACAACTTCGGCGGGAACAGGCCGTTGTCGCTCAGGCGGGTTTCCGTCGCGCTGCCGGTCGCGCCGATCTGTATCCGCGTGGCCGCAGCGGTGCCGCCCACCGCCGCGCGCGCCGCGGCGATGCGTGCGCCGGCGGCGGCCAGGTCCGGAGATTGGCTCAGCGCCCGCTCGATCAGCGCGTCGAGGGTAGGGTCGCCGAAAGCGCGCCACCACTCACGCGCCGGCCACGCGGGTGGCGGCGCCGCTGGCGTTGCCGCTGACGCTGTCGACAGCGGAACCGCGGCGCTGAGGTCGGGCGGCGTCGATCGCGGCGGCAGTACCGCACAGGCGCCGAGCATCAACACTGCGGCCGACAGTGCCGCTGTGCGCAGGCGTCGGCCCGCGGTGCGTTGCGCAATCGCACTCACGGTTCGTCGCCGGCCGGGCCGAGCCGATCGTAGGCCGCGGCGACCTCCGCCAGGCAGGCCTTCAGATGTGCGCGCGACCCGGGGCTGAGCGTGGCAAACAGCGAGCCGATCTGCGTATAGGCGGCGGGCAGGAAGCTGCGGATCAGCGCCTCGCCCTCGGGCGTCACAGTGAGAATCATGCGGCGCCGATCCTGGTCGCTCGCGGTGCGGCTGATCAGGCCGCGCGCCACCAGTGTGTCGGTAATGCGGCTGATGTTAGCCGGACTGTGCGTGGCGCCCGCACACAGCTCGCTCGGGTGGCCGACACCGTCGGGTCTGGAAAACAGCTGCATCAGTACCCGGAATTCCGCCTCGACGAGGCCGGAGGGGCGTATGGCGTCATCCGCCAGGTGACCCAGCGCGCGGCCGACCAGCAGCAGGGTGCGAAACAGCAGCGCATTTTCGACCGGTATGGCCAGGCCGCGGGCGCGCGCGGCGCTCATCGCGGATTCAATGGCCTGTAGTTTGGCGGTCAGCACGGGGCATATCCTTCAGTGTGAAAATAGTTTATAGCTGAACTATATCGCCCGCAACAATTTAGCTGTGATTTAACTTAATCCGGGTGTTGCAGATGTCCTTTAGCCAGGTACTCCTCGCTCTGCATTTCAGCCAGACGGCTGGCGGTACGCCGGAATTCGAAGGCCAGCCGCTGGCCGCGATATAGCTCGGCGGGTGCGGCGGCTGCCGAAACGATCAGCTTGACCCCCTGGTCGTAAAACTCGTCGACCAGCGCGATGAAACGCCGCGCCGCGTCGGCGCGATGATCATCGAGAACCGGCACGCGGGTCAGGAACACGGTGTGAAAATCGCGCGCCAGCGCTGCGTAGTCGGCGGCGTTGCGGGCGCTTTCGCACAGCGGGGCAAAACCAAACCACACCACACCGCCGCCGCGCCGCCGCGCATTGATGACGCGACCGCCAACGTCGATATGCCGCTCGTCGACCGCGTGCGCCGGCGCGAGCTGCTCGAACAATGCGCGCAAGCGTACCGCGCTGGTCGCATCGCCACTCGGCAGATAGATCGACGCCTGGCGCAGCTGGCGCAGCCGGTAGTCGATGCCGGAGTCGACATGTACGACGTCGAGCTGCTGCTCGAGCAGCGCGATGGCAGGCAGGAAGCGCGCGCGCTGCAGGCCGTCGCGATACAGCTCGGCGGGTGGCTGATTGGAGGTGATGACCAGCGTGATGCCCTGGTGCAGCAGCTCCTCGAACAGCCCGCCGAGGATCATGGCGTCGGCAATGTCGCTGACCTGCAGTTCATCCAGGCACCAGACGCGGGCGCGCCGCGCCATACGCCGCGCCAGTATCGCCAGTGGTTGCTGGCGCAGGCGGATGTCGGCAAGTCCTGCATGCACGTCGCGCATCAGGTGATGAAAGTGACTGCGGCGCCGCGCGCTGTGCGTCAGGCTGTCGAAGAACAGATCCATCAGCCAGGTCTTGCCGCGACCGACGCCGCCCCACAGGTACACGCCGCGCGGCCCGGCGCTCCCGCGCCGTGGCCAGAGGCGCTGGCCCAGGCGCTGCGCTAAGCCGGTGCGCTGCTGCGACTCGAGCAGTTCGCGCCGCAGCCGCTCGAGCCTGGACACGGCCTGGCGCTGCGACTCGTCGTCCTGCCAGTGGTGCGCGGCCACTTCGCTGCGGTAGCGCTGCGGCAATGTGGAGGCGCGGGTCGCGCCTGCCGCGGCGGGCTCGGAAGCCATCGCCGTGCCTAGAGCTGCTGGTAGTTGGGACCGGCGCCCCCTTCGGGCGTGGTCCAGGTGATCAGCCGATACGGATCCTTGATGTCGCAGGCCTTGCAATGCACGCAGTTGGCGGCATTGATCTGCAGGCGGCGCACGCCATCCTCGCCACTGACCATCTCGTAAACCGCCGCCGGGCAGAAACGCGTGCAGGGATTGTCGTACTCGCGCGCGCACCGATCCGAGCAGATCGAGGTATCGGCCACATGCAGGTGCACCGGCTGATGCTCATCATGCGAGGTCGAAGCCAGGAACACCGCGGCGGTTCGATCACGTGGCGCCAGCGTGCGCGCAGCGGGCGCGGGCCCGGGCGCGGGCGCGCTCTGATCGAGACGCAGCAGCGTGCGATCGTTGGCGACGTGCTGCAGCGTCCAGGGAGTGTGGCCCCGCAGCACCGTCTCCAGCAGGCCATTGGCCAGCCCGAGCCACAGGCCGTGCTTGAATCCGGGCTTGATGTTGCGCACGGCGTGCAACGCGCGTCCGCCCGGCGAAGCGCGCCAGGCGGCATCGAAGCCGTTTCCCGCGGGAGTGAGGTGCAGGTGCTCGGCCGCGAGCGCGCCGCAGCGCATGGCCTGGTGGATGCCCTTCAAGCGCGCCACATCGAGCGTGCCCGCGGCGTCGCCGATCAGCAGCGCGCCGGGCATTTCCATGCGCGGCAGCGCCTGTGCGCCGCCCGCCGCTATGGTGCGTGCACCGTAGGCCACCGGCTCGCCGCCTTCGAGCAGTGAGCGCACCAGCGGGTGATGCTTGAATTGCTGGAAGGCTTCAAAAGGCTGAAATCGCGGGTCGCGATAATCGAGCCCGACCACCAGGCCGACGTACGCACGATCCTGTTCCAGGTGATAGATGAAGCCACCGCCATAGGTGTCGGTGGCCAGCGGCCAGCCGACGGTGTGCTGGACCAGTCCCGGTTTGCCGCGCCCAGCCGGCAGCTGCCACAGTTCCTTCAACCCTAAGCCGAAGGTCGGCGCCGAGCGATCGGCGTCCAGCTTGAAGCGCGCGATTAGCTGCTTGCTGAGACTGCCGCGGCAGCCTTCCGCCAGTAGGGTCATCGGTGCGTGAATCTCGGCGCCGGGCGCATAGTTGGGACCCTCGCTGCCGTCGCGCGTCCGGCCCATGTCGCCGAGCCGTGCGCCGCACACGGCCTCATGGCTGTCAAACAGCAGCTCGCTGGCAGCGAAGCCGGTGAAGATATCGACGCCGGCGGCCTCGGCATGGGCGCCGAGCCAGGGGACCAGCTGCGCCAGCGACACAATGAAATTGCCGTGATTGCGCTGCGGCGGCGGCGTCGGCAGCCGGAAGCTCCGGCGCGCGGTGAACAGCCGGAACTCGTCGCCCTGGACCGCGACACAGGTCGGCGGGGGCGCCTCGCGCCACGCGGGCAGCAGCGCATCGAGCGCTACCGGGTCGAGTATCGCCCCGGACAGTGAATGTGCGCCCAGGCTGGCCGCCTTTTCGATCACGCAGACCGAGCGGGTCGGATCGAGCTGGCGCAGGCGCAGCGCGCAGGCGAGTCCGGCCGGCCCGGCGCCCACGATCGCCACATCGTAGTTCATGATATCGCGCGCGCTCATGTGTCTTCCTCTGCTCCCAGGGCTGCA
>Ga0209069_10000600_pt1 | contig 16923 bp, 13 predicted proteins | sample Str013_2_FD_187202 | JGI IMG/M metagenome (GOLD analysis project Ga0209069, IMG submission 187202) | Freshwater sediment microbial communities in response to fracking from Pennsylvania, USA - Straight Creek_MetaG_SC_2013 (SPAdes) (version 2) | ecosystem: Environmental > Aquatic > Freshwater >...
ACCTGCTGCTTCCGCTGTTCGCCGCCGCCATCCTGGGCGGCATCGGCAGCGTGCCGGGAGCGGTCATTGGCGGGCTCATCGTCGGCCTGTCGGAGGCCGCCGCAGTGCCCTTGGTGGGTGGCGGCTATCGCGCGGCTGTCGCGTTCCTACTGCTGATCGGCGTGCTGCTGGTCAAGCCCACCGGACTGTTCGGAGCGCGGGAATGATCCTTGATGTGATCACCTACGCCACGTTCTTCCTGGTGACCGCCGCCAGCTTCGGCATCATGGCGCTCGGGCTCAATCTGCAATGGGGGCAGACCGGACTGTTCAATGTCGGCGTGGCCGGCATGGCCGCCATTGGCGCCTATGCCTCGGCGCTGTTGACGACGCCGGCGGTGGCTGGCCGCGTCGGTGGTTATGAGTTGCCGATTGTGGTTGGCTGGCTGGGCGCCATGCTGGCCGCCGGCCTGGTCGCCACTGTCATCGGGGCCATCACCCTGCGGCTGCGGGCGGACTATCTCGCCATCACCACCTTCGGCATCGCCATCGTCATCCAGTTGGTGGCGGTCAATGCCGAATGGTTGTCGGGCGGGCCGTTCGGCATGGCCTTCATTCCACGGCCGTTCGCCAGCCTCCAGGAGCGTCCGCTCGCCTTCAACATCGCCAATCTGATGCTGGTGGGAGCGGTCGCGGCGGGCGTCTACCTGGCGCTCGAGCGGCTGACGCGCGGGCCCTGGGGGCGGGTGTTGCGCGCCATCCGCGAGGACGAGGCGGCGGCGGAAAGTCTGGGCAAGAATGCGCGTCTTTACCGGCTTCAGGCCTTCGTGCTCGGCTGCATGATCATTGGCCTTGGCGGCGCCATCCAGGCCCATGCCATCGGCTTCATCGCGCCCGAGAACTATCTGCCGGCGTTGACCTTCCAGGTCTGGGCCATGCTGATTGTCGGCGGCGCGGGCAACAATCTGGGAGCGCTGCTCGGCGCGGTTGCCGTCTGGGGTCTGTGGAGCGTTTCGAGCGGCGTGGTGTCCGAGCTGCTGCCCGCCGGAATGCAGGCGCGCGCCGCGTCGCTGCAACTCGTCGTCATCGGCACACTCATCGCCGCTATCCTGGTGCTGCGGCCACGCGGTCTGCTGGCCGAGCGGATCACGGTATCGCGCTTCCTGAAGAAGGCTCGATGACCGCCTCGGCTTCGATCTCAACCTCATAGTCGCCAACCAGGCCGCCGGCTGCGATCAGCGTGTTGGCGGGCCGCACGTCAGCGAAATAGCGGCCGTGGACGCGCGACACCGGCTCCCAGAGGTTGGCATCCCTGAGATAAATCCGTGTCCGCACCACATCATCGAGCCCGGCTCCAAGCGCCCTCAGACTGGCCGAGATCTTGTCGAGGATGTAGACCGTCTGCGCCGCCGGATCGCCCCGTCCGATCACTTGGCCCGCGCCATGCGTCGCGGTCGTGCCGCTGACAAGAACCCGGTCACCGATCCGCACGGCCCGGCTGTAGCCGGCAATCGTTTCCCATTGGCTGCCGCTGTCCACCCGCGTGCGGTTGGGCCGTCCTGGCGCCGGCGTGGCGGTGTAGACCGGCGGCAGGTTCGCCAGATGGTGGCTGAGATCGCCCGAAGCGGTGAGGAACGGCGGCTTGCGGTATTCATCGCCGCAATCGCCGGGAATGGCCGTCAGCCCGGACAGCGCATCGGCCAGGCGCGCGTGATCCTCCGCATCCAGCGCAAAGCCGAAAATTGCCAGGTTGGCGTCGCGGTGCTCGCTCTCGCCAAGCCGCGCCCCAATGATGGCGGCGGCGACGGCGGGATGGTCGAGCACCCAGCGGGTCGCCACATTGGCGATAGAGACGCCGTGGCGCGCGGCGATGGCCTGCAACGCGACCAAGAGGATCTGGAGCACCGCCCAGCCGCCGGCCGAATCAATGAAGCGCTTGTACTTCATCTTGCTCCAGTCGGAAATCTCGGCCGGTTCCGGCTGGCCCAGCCAGCGCTCCGACAGGAAGCCGCCCGCCAGCGTGCCGAAGGCCAGGACCCGGATGCCATGCGCCATGCAGAATTCCGACATCGCTCCGGCGGCGCGCCGGTCGAGCAAGGAAAAACACACCTGGTTGGTCAGGATTGGCAGCTTCTGCGCTGCCAGGACGCGCAAGTGATCAGTATCAAAATTGGTGACGCCGAGATGGCGGATGATGCCCTGCTGGCGCAGCGCGTCAAGCTCGGCCATGGCGTCGATGTAGCCGGGGCTTTCGAACTGCCACCAATGCAACTGGAGCAGATCGACCGATTGGGTCCCAAGCCGGCTGAGCCGCTCATCGACGCCGGCGCGCACAACTCCGGCCGTCATGGGGCCGGGCTCGGGAACCCATTTGGTGAAAATGGTGGCGGGCGGCCGATTGCGCGCGGCGAGCCGCTGAAGGCACCGTCCGGCAATCAGCTCGGCGCTGCCATAGTGGTCCGCCATGTCGAAACTGTCGAAGCCGGCGCCCGCATAGCCCTCCAGCTCCGCCGCCGCCTGATCCAGGTCGAGCGCCCGCCCGTCCCGTTCCATGTCGGCGATCTGCCACAGCCCGGTCACCAGGCGGCTGATGCTGAAGCCGGGGGCCAGCAACAGGCGTTCGGGTTGGGAGGCGCTTGCCATGGCCGATGATCCGCTAATGTTCTTACTGATTCAATTGGTACCCATCCGTGTCATCCTCGGGACAAGCCCGAGGATGACAAAAGGAACTTCATGGTTGAGCCGGAACGCTAATGCCCAAGAATCTGGCTGAGGAATTGCTTGGCCCGCTGGGTTTGGGGACGCGCGAAGAAATCTCCAGGTTCCGCCGTCTCGGTGATTTCGCCCGCGTCCATGAACACGACCCGGTCGGCCACCTGGCGCGCAAATCCCATTTCGTGGGTGACCACCAGCATGGTCATGCCGCCCTGCGCCAGCCCCACCATGACGTCAAGCACCTCCTTGATCATTTCTGGATCGAGCGAGGAGGTCGGCTCGTCGAACAGCATGATCTTCGGGTTCATGCAGAGCGATCTGGCGATGGCCACCCGTTGTTGCTGGCCACCCGACAACTGCGCCGGATACTTGTGCGTCTGCTCGGCGATCTTGACCCGTTCGAGATAGGCCATCGCCTCCTCCTCCGCCTGCTTGCGGGGCAACTTGCGGACCCAGATTGGCGCCAGGGTCAGGTTCTGGAGAATGGTGAGGTGCGGGAACAGATTGAAATGCTGGAACACCATGCCGACCTCGCGGCGCACCTGATCGACATTGCGCGTCGTATCGTCGAGCCTCACGCCGTCGACGGTGATGCGCCCCTGCTGGTGGTTCTCCAGCTTGTTGAGGCAGCGGATCAGCGTCGACTTGCCCGAGCCCGAGGGGCCGCAAATCACGATCCGCTCGCCCTGGGCGACATCGAGCGAGATGTTCCTGAGAACATGCAGCTTGCCGAACCACTTGTTCAGGTTCTCGATCTGGATGATCGGCGGGGAGGCGGTTTGCGGCATTCAATTCCTCTTGGCGTATCCGCTGCCAATCAAACGCGCCTTGACTGCGTCCGCCGCTCCAGAATGCTCACGAGCCGGACCATTGGCCAGAGCAACGCCACATACACCAGCGCGGCCATGATGAGCGGCGAGGGGTTGGCGTTGAGGGCCTGGGCGTTGGTCGCCTCGTTGAGCAGTTCCGGCAGCGCCACCGTCGAGGCCAGCGATGTGTCCTTGATCATCGACACGCAATTGCCCGTCATCGGCGGCACGATGGCCTTGATCGCCTGGGGCAGAACCACAAGCCGGAGGGTCTTGGCAAATGGCAGGCCCAAGGCCGCGGCTGCCTCGAATTGTCCGGCGGGCACGCCTTCGATGCCGGCCCGGAACACTTCGGCTGAATAGGCCGACATGACCATGGAGAACGCCAGCACCGCCGAGGTCCAGGACGAGAACCGGACCCCCAGGAACGGCAGCGCGTAGTAGATGAGAATCAACACCACCAGCATCGGCATTGCACGGAACAGGTCGATGTAGATGATCGCCAGCACCCGCAGCGCCTTGGGCGCGTAGAGCCTGACAAGGCTGACAAGCAGGCCAACGACCGAGCCGGCGCCGATGCTCATGAAACCGAGCAGCAGCGTGTTGATCAGGCCCCGCAACAGCGCAGGCAGCGAGGCGAGCATGATCTGCGAGTTGAAGAAGGTATGAACGAGCGACATGCCAGGCCTGTGTCAAACCGTCGTGCAAAAGTTCCCACCCGCTTCCCGGAATCCGGCGCGCCTTTTCGCGCGGCGGATATCCGGGACCGTTACCTGGCGAGACTGCGATAAAACTGGCGCCTTAAGTGGGGAAACAGGACGTGGGGTTACAGGCGTGATCAGTCAGGCAGGTAAGGATCCCGGATATTCGACGCGCGGAGAAGAAGGCGCGCCGAATTCCGGGAAGCGCCGGTCCCAATTCCCTCAACCCTTGGGAACCGGCAGCACCGTGACGGTTGACGATCCGGCGGCGGGGTCGACGCCAAACCACTTCTTATGGATGGCCGCCAGCGCGCCGTCGCCCTTCATGGCGGTCAGCGCGGTATTCAACTTTTCGACCAGCGGATCGTCCTTGGTCATCATCAGGCCGTACTGCTCGCCGGTCTTGATGCGGTCCTTGACCGCCAATCCGGTCATGGTCTTGAACGCGAACTGCATTCCCGGAATGTCGCTCACCGCCGCATCGACCCGGCCGGCGCTCAGGTCAAGCAGCAAGTCCTGTTGCGCCTTGTAGCCCTTGACGTCGCTGAACCCATCGGCTGCCTGATTGTCCTTGACCCACTTTTCGCCCGTGGACCCGGACAGGAAGCCGACGATCTTGCCCTTCAGATCGGCGATGCCCTTGACCGGGCTGTCGGCCTTGGCGGCGATGCCCATGTCCGAGTCGTAATAGGGCTGGGTGAAAGACACCGACTTCAGCCGCTCCGGCGTGATGGTGATTGACGAGATGGCGACGTCGATGCGCTTGGAGGCGATGGCCGCGAACAGCGCCTGGAACCCGTAGTCGGCGATCGAGGTGGTCAGGCCGGCGCGCTTGGCCGCCTCGTTGACGATGTCAACCTCGAAGCCCTCGAAAGTTCCGCCCGCCGTCTTGGTCTCAAACGGCGGATTGGTCGGGTAGGCGCCGACGTTAAGCGCATCGGCGGCGAACGAAGAGGAACCGTAGGCGGCGAGCGCACCGGCCAGTGCCAGCGCGGTCCAAGAGCGGCGAGACAGTTTCATGTGCATTTCTCCCTGTTTCAGCGCAGTTGCGGTTTTCAGTCTGAGTTGCCTCAAGGCACCGTGCGAGCGTCGCTTCAGAGCGTCCGCATCTTGGCATGTTTTTTCAAGACGCTCCTGGCAATTTCCTCGAACCTCTCGATCTCCTCGACTTTGTTGTAGTGGACGAGCGAGACGCGGATCGCGCCGGTTTCCATCGGCAGCCCAAGCCGCTTCATCAGGCGGGGTGAAAACAGGTGGCCATCGCGCAAGCCCACGCCAGCCTTGCCCATCGCCGTGGCAAAATCCTGCGGCGTGATGCCTTCGAGGTTGAAGCAGATCGTGGGCACGCGGCCCTCAAGCCGCGCGGCGTCAGACACGCCGTAGATGGTGGCGCCCAGCCGCCTGAGCGCCGCGATCATTTCGCGCGAAAGAACCAGCTCATAGTCCTTGATGCCGGCCATCGCCGCAGTCAGCAGGGAGCGCCGCGAATGACTATCGCTCCCCAGCATGCGCCGGCCGATGGATTCCAGGTATTTTATCGCCGCATTCATGCCCGCGACGTTCTCGTAGGGGAAGGTGCCGACTTCGATCTTGTGGGGCGGGACATCCGGGATGAAATCCTCCTTGAACGTCGGCAAGGCGCACAGCGCCTCGTAGCGGCCCCAGAGAAAGCCCATGTGTGGCGAGAAATTCTTGTAGCCCGAGCAAACCAGGTAATCGCAGCCCCAGGCCTGCACGTCGATCAGGCCATGCGGGCCGAAATGCACGCTGTCCACGAACAGTTCGGCGCCGGCCGCGCGGGTGATCCTGCCCACGGCGGCGACATCGACGATGGTGCCGATCGAATGCGCCGTGGCTGTGCAGGCGACCAACCGGGTGCGGCTGCCCACCAGCGGCTTCAGATCGTCAGGGTGCAGCGTGCCGTCCTCGCGCATCCGCCACCAGACGATCCTGGCGCCGTCCGGCTCCAGCGCCAGCCAGGTCGCGATGTTGGCGTCGTGATCCATGTCGGTGATCACGATCTCATTGCGGTCCCTCAGCATCTTGCCGATGCCCTGGCTGACCAGCCGGATGAAGGAGGTCGCGTTGAGCCCGAACGAGATTTCCTCGGGCCGGTAGGCGTTGACGAGCACCGCCACGCTCTCGCGCGCCTCTTGCAGGTTCCGGTCAACGCCTTGGCTGTGCTGGTATTTCGCCATCCGCTGGACGTTGAAATCAATGAGGTGGGTGGTGACCGCGTCAATCACCGTCTGGGGCACCTGCGAGCCCCCGGCGTTTTCCAGAAAGATGAAATCGCCAGCCTTTTGGATGGCTGGAAATTGCGCGCGCAGGGCATCCACCGGAAAGCTGTTCTGGCGGGCGGGCACCGGCTTGGCTTGGCGTTTGGCCATGATCGTCTCTAGGCTGTCATTGAAGCCGCAAGCCCGCCTGCCGCATGAGCGGCAGAACGCGGTCGCAGAAGAAGGGGAGTTCGTGCGTGTAGTTGACGAAGGAGAGCGCGGCGCCAGCAAAGCCTTCGGCGGAGATCCTGCCGAGGTCTTCGGCGATCCGCTCGGGCGTGCCAATCAGCGGGTAGCTCCCCGCGCCGCCGGCAAAGCGCTTGCGGTAGAGCTGGAACGCCGAGGCGTCGTGCGACTGGGCAAAGGCCTTCTTGCCGGCCATGTGTGCATCGACAGCGGCATGGTCGGCCAGGGTTGTGGCGTAGCGCTCGTAATAGGCCTCGGCTTCGGCCTGGGTCTCGCGGCACACGACATGGCAGACAGTGTAGACTTTGACGTCGCGCCCGGCCGCCAAGGCGCGCTGGCGGATGTCGGCGATGTGCCCGCGGCCATCGGTCAGTTCACTGAAGGTGGTGAACAGGCAATCGCAGCGCTGCGCCGCGAAGTCGCGGCCGGGCGCGCCGAAAGCGGCGTTCATCACGTAGGGGCGCGGGACCTGGAGGCTGGCGGGGCGGCTGACGGCTTGCCTGAGCTGATAGTATTCGCCGGCAAAGTCGAACGGCTCGGGAGAGCCATAGGCCCGCTCAATAACCTCAAGCCATTCGCCGGCCTGGTCATAGCCGCGCTCGCCCAGCTTGACGCCGAACATGGCGAATTCGGCAGGGTTCCAACCGCAAACGATGTTCAATCCGGCCCGGCCCTTGCTGATATGATCGACGGTCGCCAGCGCCTTGGCGGCATAGAGCGGGTGGACGACTGGCACATGCACTGTCATGAACAGCGCGATGCGCGCCGTCACGCTTGCCAGCCCCGCCGCCCAGGTGAAGGTCTCGAACGACCATTCGCGGACGTGGTTCTTGCCGCCAAACCCCTTCCAGCGGGCAATCGGCAGCAGGAACTCCAGGCCCGCCCGGTCGGCGATGCCCGCCGCCGTGACATTGTCGTCCCAGCTGGCGGTCCAGCGCTCGGGCACATCGGTGATGGCCAGCCCGCCATCGGCGTTGGCCGAAAACACCCCCAATTTGAACCGGTTGGGCCCATTGAGCGGATGCGTGCTGGCCGTCATTCCCGTGCCGCCTTTGCGCCGTGCGTGCCGGTCAGCGTATCTTGTTGATACCGTGGGTCAAGGGCGCTGGCGGCGCCCCAAAAGCAGGAAACGACATGACACTCATCCGGGCTGATATTGAAGCAATGGCGGATTCGCCGATCCTCGAAGTCTGGCGCATGGGCTTCAAGGTGCAGGGTGTGATCGCCCTGTGGGCTGGCGAGCCCGACCTGCCGACCCCGCGCTTCATTTGTGACGCGGCGACCGAGGCGCTGAACGCCGGGCAAACTTTCTACACGCACAATCGCGGCATCCCGGAATTGCGCGATGCCATCGGCCGCTATCTCAAGAAGCTGTACGGAGCGGCCCCCCCGGATGATCGCATCGCCGTCACCACGGCGGGGATGAACGCGGTGCAGATCGTCTGCCAGGCGCTGCTTGGCGCGGGCAGCGAGGCCGTCGTCATCACGCCGGCCTGGCCGAATGTGACGCGCGCCATGCAGATTTCCGGCGCCGCCATCAACGAGGTGGCGCTCACCCGTGGCCCCGGAGGCTGGTCGCTGGACCTGCAAAAAGTCTTCGATGCGTGTACGCCGCGCACCAGGCTGCTCTATCTGGCCTCGCCGGCCAACCCGACCGGCTGGATGATCAGCCGCCAGGAGGCCAGCGAGTTGCTCGCTTTTGTCCGCAAGCGCGGCATCGCCTTGCTGTCAGATGAGGTCTATCACCGGATCGTCTATGACCGGAGCGTCGCCTTCTCCTTTCTGGAGATCGCGCAGCCGGACGATGCGGTGTTTGTCGTCAATTCCTTCTCAAAGAGCTGGGCGATGACCGGCTGGCGGATGGGCTGGCTCATCTATCCCGAATGGTTCCTGGAGACCGCCGAAAAGCTGGTGCAGTTCAACACCTCGGGCGGGCAGGCGTTTCTACAACGCGGCGGCATCGCGGCGCTTGACCAGGGCGAACCGTTCGTCGCGCAATTCGTCAAGCGCTGCGCGGCGGGCCGGCAGATTGTGACCCGGCGGCTGAAAGCAATGCCGCGCGTGCGCGAAGTCCCCAGCAATGGCTCGTTCTATTCCATGTTCGAGGTTGACGGAGTGAGCGACACGCTGGCCTTCTGCAAGCAGTTGGTCACCGGGGCGCGGGTGGGGCTGGCCCCCGGCAGCAGTTTTGGGGCCGGTGCCGAAACGCTGATCCGTCTGTGCTATGCCAAAAGCCCTGAGCTGCTGGATCAGGCCATGGACCGGCTGGCCGCTTACCTCAAAGCCTAGATCACTTTCGTCCATGGGCTAACACCTTCTCCCAATGGGAGAAGGTGAGCCGGGGACGAGCGGTCCTAAGCGCCCACCAGCGCCAGCACGCGCAACGGACTGCCCGAGCCGTTCTCGATCTTCAGCGGCGCGGTGATCAGTACCGCGCCCGTTGGCGGCAACATATCGAGGTTGGTCAGGCTGGCGAGGCCGAACTTGTTGTTGCCGTGCATCAGGTGATGCGCCGGGAACGCCGGCTCGAAGGCGAAGGCCTGGCCCGCGTCCGTACCCACCGCTTCGACGCCAAAGCCGTTGACATCGCGCTCGGTCACCAGGAATTTCACCGCCGCCGCGCTCGGGCCGGGCACGTGCGGCCCATCCTCCTTGGCATTGAGGAACTTGGCCGGATCGGTGCGCTTGGACCAGTCGGTGCGCATCAGCACCCAGGCGCCCTTGGGGATGCGGCCGTTCTTGGCCTCCCAGGCTGTGATGTGCGCGGGCTCCAGCAGGAACTTTTCGTTGGCCGCACTCTCCTTGGAGCAATCAATGACGCAGGCGGGCGCGATGAAGCGCTCGACCGGCACCGTGTCCGTCGCGCCGGCCTTATTGTCCTTGCCGGTGACCCAATGGATCGGCGCATCGAAATGCGTGCCCGTGTGCTCGCCCATGGCCAGGTTGTTCCAGTACCAGGCCGGCCCGCGCTCGTCATAGCGCGAGATCAGGCTGGCCGAGAACGGGCTGGTTTGCGCAAACGGTGGCGGCAGCTGGATGACGGGCGTTGACGCGCGCAAGGTTTGCGTCAGGTCGATGACCCGGACTTTGCCCGAGGCAATGGCGGCGGCGAAATCCTGTAACAGCATGGACGATCCTCCTTGGGTGGAATTGCTTTGAGGGCTGACGGCTCCGAACCCGGTTCCAGGCGCTGAGCCAACTTCAAGCGGCAGGCCCTCGCTCCTGGGCCAGTTTGTCATGAGCGCGTTGGACGGCAAGTCCTCATTGATCATCTTCTGCGCCGTGGCGCGGCCCGCCACCGGCAGGCCCTTGGGGTCGATGACGCCGATCTGGGCCAGCACCGAGGCCTGATCCCAATAGATGTGCTCGCTTTTCAGCTTGTCGCCACGGAAATGCACGACCGCAACCAGCGGCACCTCGACGAATTTGCCGGTGGGCGCCAGGCCCGGCAGCATCCAGTCGATTTCGCGCGTGTGGGTGAAGGAGAAGATCATCTCATCGACAATCCGGTCAACGCCGATGGTGCGCGACAGCGGTATGATCTTGGTGTCCTCGGGGTTCGAGGGGATGAAATGGTACTTGTAGAAGCGCTTGAGCTGATCGTAGCCAACGCCGCCAGTCATGGTCGGGATGTGGTTGACATAGGGGTCGGCCACCATGGTTTTCATGGTGTCATCGACGTTGCGAGTGCCGAATTCCGTTGTGACGTGCTCCTCCCAGATTTCGGCGAGGCTGAAATGGGGCCCCATCACCCGCTTGAGCTGGGTGAGCGTGCGCGTGCTCGACATCAACGCGGCGGGCCGGTCCCAGCTGTCGCGGCCAGGGGTGGCGAAGCCGTTGCCGGCGCCCGGATAGCTGTACACCTCCACATCTGGGCGTGGGCGAAAGGTGCCGGCGATCAGCGTTTGCTGTTCTGGCGTCATATGATGATCCGCTCCCGCCAGATGTACGGTCATCGGGCAGCGGATGCGGCGCGCCTCGCCAAGGTGATCGGCAAGCCCAACGCCGTAGTAGGATACAGCGCAATCAACATCGGTTCGGGCGGCGGCGAGATAGGCCAGCGTGCCGCCAAAGGTGTGGCCGAGCACCCCAACCTTGCCGCGATGCTCGGGCCGGCGGCGCAGCGCCTGCATCGCCGCCTCGATGTCCTCGATGCCGGCGTCCAGATCGAAATGCCTATGGAACTCAAGCGCGCGCGGCCGGTCGGCGTCGCTGTAGCCGAGCGAGACGCCGGGCTGCATCCGCCAGAACAGGTCCGGCGCCATCACCAGATAACCCTCCTCGGCATAGTGATCGGCCATCTGCTTAATGGTTTCGTTGACGCCGAAAATGTCCTGCAACAGCACCAGCCCCGGCCCTGAGCCGCTGGCCGGCTTGGCGAAATAGGCATTGAACGAACGGCCATCTCCGGCCTGCACCTCGACATAGCGACCCACGGTCTTCCTCCCACGCAGTTGACGCAGCTTGAAGCCGGGCATTGGCGCGGGCTCAGGCAGCGGTTTTGGAATTCCGGTGCGCGCCGGCGCAGGCGGCGCGATGGCCGCGCGCTCGTCAAAGGCGCGGTGCAGCCAGCCGGCGTCGACTTCGGGCAGCGGAATGGCGTCAATCAGCCGCCGCGTATATATGTTCTGTGGAGACCGGAATATCTGCTCACACGGCCCCTCCTCGACAATCCGGCCTTGCAGCATTACCACCACCCGGCTGCACAGCACACGGACCACCGACAGATCGTGGGCGATGAAGGCCAGCGTCAGCCCCATGTCGCGCTGGAGCTCGCGCAGCAGCGTCAGGATCTGCGCCTGGGTGGAGACATCCAGTCCCGAGACGATCTCGTCGGCAAGGATGAAATCGGGCCCGGTGACGATGGCGCGGGCGATGCCCACACGCTGGCGCTGGCCGCCCGACAGCTGGTGCGGATAGCGGCCGGCGAAACGGCGATGCAGCCCGGCCCGCTCCAGCGCCACCAGCGCCATGTCGCGGGCGCGGGCTCCCTCACCCGCCGCCAACGCCGGCGCGGCGATGCTACTGAGGATAGTGCGGCGCGGATTGAGGCTGGACAGCGCGTTCTGGAAGATCATCTGCATCCGCGCGCGCATCGGGCGCAGTTCGCGCTCGGGCGCGCGGGTAATGTCGGCGCCCTCGAAGGTCAGCCGTCCGCCGGAGGGCTCAATAAGCCGCACCAGCGTGCGCCCCAGCGTGGTTTTGCCCGACCCGGATTCACCAACGATGCCGACGGTTTCGCCACGCGCGATGGAGAAATCCACGCCCTTGAGAATCTCGGTGAGGGGCGCGCGGCCAAACAATGGCTTTCGCGCGCGGTCGGGCATCGCGACCCGCAGGCCCTCGGCGCTGAGCAGGGCTGGGGCGCTCATCGCGGCACGCTGACGGCATACTGCAAGGCATCGGGCACCGGCCGCAAATCCAGCTCGGGCCGGTCATGCCGGGGCGTGGCGGCGAACAATGCGCGGGTGAACGGATGTTGCGGGGCGGCCATGACATCAGCCACCGCGCCCTGCTCCAGGATAACGCCCGCGTGCATCACTGAGATGCGGTCGCAGATCTTGGCCACCACGCCCAGGTCATGCGTCACGAACAGGATCGCCGCGCCATGCCGCCGCCGCAGATCGTCGATCAGCCGCAAAATCTGCTTCTGCACGGTGACGTCGAGCGCAGTCGTCGGCTCGTCGGCAATAATGAGGCGCGGCGCGCAGGCAAAGGCGATGGCGATCAGGATGCGCTGGCGCTGGCCGCCCGAGATCTCGTGCGGGTAGCGCCGCAGCACCGAGGCCGGCTCGCGCACCTGAACCTCGTCCAGCAGCGCCAAAGCCCGCTCGCGGGCAGCGGCGGCGCCGAGGCCCAGCCGGGCGCGCATCACGTCCGTCATCTGAGCGTCGATCCGGCGCGTGGGGTTGAGGGCCGATAGCGGGTCCTGCGGGATGAGGGCGATGCCACGGGCGAGCAATTGACGCATCCGGGCGCGCGGCAGGCCGGCGATCTCGGTACCCTCGAAGCGGATGCTGCCCGAGGTCACGCGCACCGCTGGCGGCAGCACGCCCAGCACGGCCTTGGCGATCATGGATTTGCCCGCGCCGCTCATGCCGACCAGGCCGTGGACTTCGCCGGCGGCGACGTCGAGCGACACGTCCCGAAGCAGCGCGGTGTCGCCGGTCACGGCGCTGAGCCGCTCAATGGCCAGGACCGGGCTCATCTCAGCACCGGATCGAGTTCGGCCTTGAGGCCATCGCCCAGCAGATTGAGCCCGAGCACCGTCGCCAGCAGCGCCAGCAGCGGCGCGGCCATGATCCAGGGCGCCTGATGCACCACCTGCCGCCCCTCCGCGATCATGCCGCCCCAGCTCGGTGCATCCGTCGAGATCGACAGGCCGACGAACGACAGGATGGCTTCGACAATGACGGCGATGCCCATCTCCATCGTCAGCAGCACCAGCACCAGCGGCAGCACGTTGGGCACGATTTCGCGCGCCAGGATCGTCATCGGCTTCAGCCCGGCCACGATGGCGGCGTCGATGTAATCCATGTGCCGCTGCTTGAGCGTCTCGGCACGCACCACACGGCAGAACCGCGTCCAGTCGATGACGATGATGGCCACGACCACCGAGGTCAGCCCGGTGCCGATCAGCGCCACCAGGATGATTGACAGCAGCACTGGCGGAAACGACGTCCACACATCAACCAGCCGGGAGATCAGGGCATCGGCGAGACCGCCGAAGTAACCCGCGAGCAGGCCGAGCGCGGTGCCCAGGATCGCGGTGGGGATGGCGGCCAGCACCGCCACCTCAGCCGCGATGCGCGCGCCCCAGATCAGCCGGGAGAGCAGATCGCGGCCAAGGCTGTCCGTGCCCAGCAGATGGCCGCTCCAGGCGGGGCCGCGAAGCTGCGCGGAAAGCTCCTGGTCGAGCGGGTCGAACGGGGCGAGCCAGGGGGCGGCGACGGCGGCCAGCACCAGCAGACCGAGCACCACGCCGCCGGTGAGAATGCGCCAATTGCCTGCAAGGCGCAGCACCGGCTCGCCGGTCGCATGGTGCGGCATGGCGGCGTCAACCATGGCTCAGCCGGGGATTGAGCGCCACGGTTGCCAGGTCCAGCAGCAGGTTGATGACGATGAACAGCAGCGCGAACACCAGCACCAGCCCCTGGATCATCGGCAGGTCGCGGTTGATCACCGCGTCGATGGCGAGATTGCCGATGCCCGGATAAGAGAAAATCCGCTCGATCAGCACGGTGCCGCCGATCAGGAACGTGATCTGCACGCCGGTCAGGGCCATGGAGGGAATGGCCGCGTTGCGCAGGGCCTCGCGCATGATGATGCGCCATTCGCCAAAGCCTTTCACGCGCGCGAGCAGCACATAGTCCTGGGTCAACTCCTCCTTCAGCGAGGTTTTCAGCACCCGGGCGACGATGGCCGCCAGCGGCAGGGCCAGCGCCATGGCGGGCAGGATCATATGGCGCATGAGGTCGATGACGGCGTGGCCGTCGAGCCGCAGCACGCTCTCGATGAGCTGGAACTGGGTGGCGTAATTGAGGCTGACGCCGGGGTCGGAGCGGCCCGAGATCGGCAGCACCGGGACGAGCACGCCCAGCACCAGGATGGCGGCGAGCGCCCAGATGAAATCCGGCACGGCTTGCGCAAAGCCGGTTGCGGCGTCGATGGCCGCTTCCGGCCAGCGGCCTTGCCAGCGTGCGCCGGCCACCGCAGCCAGCACGCCAAGCGCGATGGCGATGGTTCCGGCCAGCGCCGCCAGTTCCAGCGTGGCGGGCAGCCGCGAGGCGACGAGGCCCAGCACGCCGCTGCGCATACTGATCGAGGTGCCGAAATCGCCCACCACGGCGCGGCGCAGCCAGATGAAAAACTGCTCGGGGATGCTCTTGTCAAAGCCATAGAGCGCCTTGAGGTGGTCGAAATCGGCCTGGCTCGCCCCCGGTGGCAGCATCATGGCGATGGGATTGCCCGGCACCACCCGCACCAGCGCGAAAACGATCACCGCAACTCCCGCCAGAGTCGGAATGGCCTGAAGCAGGCGGGAGAGGAGGGTGCGGATCATCAAGATTTGCGAATTGCGAGTTGCGAATTGCGAGTTGGGTTCGCCGGCATTTTTGCCGCTGTGATCTTACCCAACTCGCAAGTCGCCATCTCGCAATTCGCCTCTTCTGCTTAAGCCATCAACCCGGGCAGCAACGCCCCCGACACATGCGGCGTGACCTTGATCGTGTCCTTGAACAGGATCGGCTGCACGTATTGCATCAGCGGGATCACCTCGCCGTTCTCGGCGATGTACTTGTCGACGGCCTTGTAGCCGGCGATGCGCTTGGCCTCGTCCTTCTCGCCCCACAGCGGGCCGATCAGGTCCTGGGTGTCCTTGCCGTGCCAGGCGCAGTGCGGCGACAGGCCGAACATGGAAAAGCCGGTGGAGGTGGACGGATCGCCAATCGAGTTGCCCCAATTATAGAAGGCGGCCGGCGCCAGCTTATGGGTAGCGCGCAGTTCGTAGTGCTTGGCGATCTCGTAGACCTCGATCTCGGCCTCCGCGCCGATCTTGCGCCACATGCCCACGATGGCTTGCACCATCTCGTAGTCCTTGGGCTTGAAGCCGCGCGTGGTCTGGATCTTGAATTTGACCGGCTTATCCTTGGAAAAGCCGCTGGCGGCCATCAACTCGGCGGCCTTCTTCGGGTCATAGGGCACGACGATGGACGGATCGTAGGCGCTGTATTGCGGGGCTTGCAGCGTGTTCAGCGGCACGCCATAGCCGTGCAGCAGTTGGTCGACGATGGCCTTCTTGTCGATGGATATGGAGAGGGCGAGGCGGACGTTCTTGTCCAGCATCGGCTCCACGTCGGTGATGAAGATCATGCCGATGTCGCTGATGGGCGTGGTGATGCCCTTGAGGCCGGCCTTGCCCTTGAGGCGGTCGAACTCCTCATACGGCACTTCCAGCGTCACGTCGGAGGAACCGCTCTCGATTTCGGCGACGCGGGCGGTGGCGTCGGTGACGAACTTGAAGATGACCGTGTCGATGGCCGGCTTGCCCTTCCAGTAGTTGGGGTTGGCCTTGAGCCGCACGAAGGCGTTGCGCTCGAACTGGTCGACCATGTAGGGGCCCGAGCCCATCGGCTTGACCTCGAAGCCCTCGGCGCCCACCTTGGTGTAATAGGCCTTGGGCATTACATAGCCGGTGAGGAAACTCATCCACTTGAAGTAGGTGGGCTCAAAATCCTTCATACCGGCCGTGATGGTCTGGCCACTGATGGAAAAATTGTTGACCTTGCCCCAGATGAACTGGATGGGGTTGCCGGTGTCCTTGTTGCCGGCCCGCTCCAGCGACCAGACCACATCTCCAGGCGTCAGGTCCGAACCGTCATGCCATTTGACGCCCTTGCGGATGTCCATGGAGATCTTGGTGCGGTCATCGTTCCAGCCCCATTTCTCGACAATGCCGGGGGCCTGGGCGAGGTCGGGCGCCTGGTCGATGTAGAGGTCGAACACGCTCTGGTAGATCGACTGGATGGTTGGGTTGACGGCCGACGCGCCCACGGTCGGGTCGAAAGACGGCAGGTTGACATGATAGGCGATGGTCAGCTTATCGGTGCCGGCAAAGGCCTGGTCGAAGCGGAACACCGGCAGCGCGGCAGCGGCGGCGCCCCCGATCATCAGATTGCGGCGGGTCAGTTGCATCGACTTGTTCTCCCTGTTGGGTCCGGCTTGAGGCTAGACCGGCTCACCCGTTTTCACACCACACAAAACCTCATTGCCGGGCTGGTCAATGCCGATTGCCCGGGAAGGTCAATCAGTCTCCAGCACGCGCGGCACCCCCTGAAGCTGTATTTTCAACATTGCCAGACATCGCTCGAAGTCCTGCTTCTGTCCTGCCGGCACGCCGCTGAACAGCTCCTTGACCCAGCTTTCGTGACGGCGGGCCATGGCCAGGAACCTGCGCTTGCCGAGCGGCGTCAGGCCGACGATCACGGTCCGCCGGTCGCCCGGTTGCGCCCGGCGCTTCACCAAGCCGTCGCGGACCAGCCCATCGACCAGCCCGGTGATGGCCCCGTTGGTCACCATCACGCGGGCCGACAGCGCCGTCATGCTGAGGCCCTGCGGCGGCGGGGCCCGCTCAAGCTGGGCGAGAAGATCGAAGCGCGCCATCGAGGTGTCAAAATCCTGGCGCAGCCTGGCGGCGAGCAGCCGCTTGATCTGGTTGGAGATGTTGAGCAGGCGCAGCCAGAGCTTCAGGTCAAGA
>Ga0209069_10000601_pt1 | contig 16915 bp, 14 predicted proteins | sample Str013_2_FD_187202 | JGI IMG/M metagenome (GOLD analysis project Ga0209069, IMG submission 187202) | Freshwater sediment microbial communities in response to fracking from Pennsylvania, USA - Straight Creek_MetaG_SC_2013 (SPAdes) (version 2) | ecosystem: Environmental > Aquatic > Freshwater >...
CGCCGCCATGAATTCCAACGCCGGCGGGCGCGACGATGGCGCCATCCAGGTCGAACGCCAGGTCATCGACTGGTGCCGCGGCCTGTTCGGTTTCCCGCCAGCCGCCAGCGGACTTCTGGTGAGCGGCACCTCCATGGCGACGCTCATTGCCCTGACGGTCGCCCGCAACCAGGCGCTGGGACCGGACGCGCGCCGGCTTGGCCTGGGCGCCTCGGACAAGCCGCTGGTCGCCTACACCTCCACGGAGGCGCATTCCTCGGTCGCCCGCGCCATTGAGATGTTGGGCCTGGGCAACGACGCCTTGCGTGCGCTGCCGGTCGACGCCGACTTCCGCATGCCTGCCCAAGCCTTGCGCGACGCTATCCGCGCTGACCGAGCTGCGGGCAAACGGCCGTTCGCCGTCATCGCCACCGCTGGAACGGTCAACACCGGCGCCATCGATCCGCTGGCGGAGATTGCACAGGTCTGCGCCGACGAAGGGGTCTGGCTGCATGTCGACGGCGCCTTCGGTGCGCTGCTGCAGCTGAGCGACACCCTCCGTCCCCGCCTCAACGGCATCGAACGCGCCGATTCCCTGGCCTTCGATTTCCACAAATGGCTGCACGTCCCCTATGACGCCGGCTGCGTGCTGGTGCGCGACGGTGCGGCCCATCGCGCAGCCTTCGCCAGCCGCCCGACCTATCTCGCCGGCGCTGCTCGCGGTCTGGCGGCCGGCGAACCCTGGCCCTGCGACTACGGCCCGGAACTGTCGCGCGGCTTCCGGGCGCTAAAGGTCTGGTTTGCGCTGAAGGAGCACGGGACGGACGCTTTCGCCGCCTCCATCGAGGACAATTGCCGGCTGGCAGGCCTGCTCGGCCAACGTATCGCCGCCGATCCGGAGCTGGAGTTGCTCGCGCCCGTCACCTTGAACATCGCCAACTTCCGGATGCAAGCGGACGGTCTTGAGGCCTCGCAACGTGATAGCCTGAACCAGGACATCGTGGCCGAACTGCAGGAACGCGGCATCGCCGCACCATCCACCACGCGCATCGGCGGCAAGCTCGCCATTCGCGTCAACATCACCAACCATCGCACGCGCGCTGCCGACATCGACCTCCTGCACCGCTCGGTGGTGGAGATCGGACGTGAGCTGCTCGCGTCCCGCACCCATGCGGCGGAGGACGCGCGCGCGCTCCCTTTTGACCATCAGGCTACGCTGGCAGCCGCCCTCGCCCGGCCCGACATTGTGGCTGTGCGCGGGGATCTGGACGTGCGCGTGTCGGTCGCAACGCCGGCGATGTTCCATTGCTCGCCGCGCCATGGGCTGACGCTGTCGCCCGATAGTCTTGCCAACGTTCCGACCGCGGCTGTCGTCATCCGCCATGGCGCCGAAATGGCGGCCTGGGCCAAGGCCGATGGCGCCGCTCTGACAGTGGCGCGGCAAGCCACCCACGCGCTGCTGGCCGCGCGCACCGCTGGCCGCACCCTTGCCCTGCTGCCGGCGCCCGAGCGCGAGGCCGCCGAAGCCGCGCTACCCGAATGGCTGTTGGCCGTCTATCGGCGGCTGGCGGGGACACTCGACGCCATGGACTTCATCGGCCTGGCCGGCCGGCACGACGACACCCTGGCGCATCTGATGACGTTGTCAGCCGCCACGCCCGAGATGCTGCGCAGCTTGCAGGCCTCCACCGACCTTCGCATAGAGGCCGTGAACGGCTTTGCACGCGCGCAGGAATTGGCGGCGCCTGTCGAGCATCTGGTCAGCCACGGCGGCGATGCCCGCATCGCGATCGATCCCAGGAGCGGGCGCAACGGCTACGGATCGTCCGCTCGCCCCGTCAGCGGCGAGATCGGCTTTGCCTCCTCGACGGCAACCTGCATATCAAGCCAGGCCTATGGCGCCGTCGAAGCCATGCGCGCCCGGCTGATGACAGCGGTGTTGGCGGGAGAAGGCGAGCGCGCGACCACACGCGAGACGGAACGCCTGCGGCAGTCGGTCGCCAGGCATTCTGGCGCGGCGGCGGTCCCCGGCGCGGCCGTCATTCTCACCGCCTCGGGCACCGATGCCGAACTGGCCGCGCTGGCGCTGGCGCTCGCCAAGGACGCCCGTCCACTCACCAGCATCGTGATTGCGCCGGAGGAGACCGGCAGCGGCGTGCCGTTGGCCACGCTGGGCAAGCATTTCTCGACGCAGACGGCGTTGGGATCGGACGTCACCGCTGGCACGTCGATCGTGGGACTGGCACAGAACCGCGTTGTTTCGGTGGCGGTGGCGATCCGCAACCCCGCCGGTCTGGCAAGGCCGCTCGCCGCGATCGGGGACGAGGTGACGGCGCATGTCGAAGACGCCATCTCGGCCGGGCGCCGGGTGCTGCTGCATGTGCTGGACGCCGCCAAGACCGGGATCGGCGCACCGGCGCTGGTGGATGTTACGGCGCTTACGGAGCGCTATGGCGACGCCATCGATGTGGTGGTGGACGCTTGCCAGGCGCGGCTGGGCGCGGACGCCATCGCAGCCTATCTGGCGCGCGGCTGGCTGGTGCAAATCACCGGCTCGAAATTCTGGGGCGGCCCGCCGTTTTCCGGCGCGCTGCTGGTGCCGGGTGGGTATGGCGACCGCCAGCCGGACCTTGCGCCGCTGGCTGCCTATATGACCCGCCACGATTGGCCGGCGGAATTCGCGACCAGCCGCGCCGCCTTGCCGGACCGGCACAACCTTGGCCTGATGGCCCGCTGGCAGGCAGCCATCGCCGAGGCCGATCTGCTGTCGGTTGTGCCCGTACCGCAGCGCCTAGCGCTCGCCCGGCGGTTTACGGCATTGGTCGACGATCAGCTGAAGGACTATCCGGAGCTGCTGGCCGTGACCGGCCAACCGATCGACCGATCCGCGCTTCATCCCGCCGATGCCTGGGCGGGCGTGCGCAGCATTATCCCGATCATCCCGACACGGATGGACGGGGCGACGCGGCGTGCCCTGAGCTTGGACGAGGCGAAATGTCTGCACAAGGCGCTTGCCGCTTCAGGTTGCCATCTCGGCCAGCCGGTAAAGATCGGCCAGACGGCTGCCCTGCGCATCTGCGCCAGCGCGCGGACCTTGCGCGCCATGGCCGGCCCAGATGGGGTCGCACAGGTCAGCGGACAGTTGGCAACGGTGTTCAGTGTGCTGTCGGAGCAATTGAGGCCGTAGGGCGCAATAGGCCCTTCGGCCGTATTGCGCCGCAGCCCGACATGCCGGGCGAAGGCGGTTGCGTTGAGCCCTGCGGCGCAATACGGCGCGAAGAAAGTGCGCCTATTGCGCCCTACGCCCCATCACCGCGCCAATTCCTTCAGGCCACGCCGGATCAGCGCCTCGGTGCTGGCCGCCTCGCCCAGCTCGCGGGCGGCGGCGGCGACGGCGATGCTGGCCTGGATCTGCTGGTAGCCGAGGTTGACCAGCGCCGAGATGGCCTCGGCATTGGCGGACGAGGCCAGCTTTGTCGCCGCGCCCTTGCCGCCGCTGGCGGGAGCGCTGATCGAGGCCAGGCTCAGCACCGGCGCCTTGTCCTTCAGCTCCGTGACAATGCGCAAGGCCAGCTTCGGTCCGACGTGCGGCGCGCGCGACATGGCCGCCTTGTCGCCCAGCGCGATAGCATTGGCGATCTCCTGCAGCGTCAGCGTGCCCTGGATCGACAACGCGACGCGCGTGCCAACCCCCTGCACGCTCTGCAGCAGGCGAAACCATTGCCGCTCGGTCTCGCTCTGGAAGCCGAACAGCCGGATCTGGTCCTCGCGCACATGGGTCTCGATGGCCAGAGCCACCTCGCCGTCCTGCGCCGCGGCCCAGGAGAGCACGCGCGAGGAGCAGAAAACCTCGTAGCCGACGCCGCCGACATCGAGGATCAGCCAATCCTCACCCTGCGCCTCGATCCTGCCCCGCAGCCGCCCGATCATCGCGCCGCCGCCCTGGCGCTGAGGCTGGCCAGCAGTTCGCGGGACTTTCTGTGATGCGCGTGGCAGATGGCGATGGCCAGCGCGTCCGATTCGTCCGGCGAGTCCGGCTTGGCCTTGGGCAGCAGCATGCCGACCATGGCGGCGACCTGCGCCTTCTCGCCATGCCCGACGCCGGTAACCGTCTTCTTGATCTGATTTGGCGCGTATTCGGCAACCTTCAAGCCCGATTGCGCCGGCACCAGCATCGCAATGCCGCGCGCCTGCCCAAGTTTCAAGGTTGCGCGCGCGTTGTCGTTGACGAAGGTCTCTTCCACCGCCGCTTCTTGCGGCGCATGCATGGCAATCACCGCGCGCAGGCCAGTATGCAGGGACAACAGGCGCACCGACAGCGCATCGTCCGCCTCCGACGTGATGACGCCGCTGGCCACATAGACCAGCCGCACGCCGTCCGACTCGATCACGCCCCAGCCGGTGCGCCGCAGCCCCGGATCAATGCCGACAATGCGAATCATGCTTCCCATGCGCTTGTGGCTAGCACGAACGGCCGCGGCAGAGGAGACCGGGCGTTCAGCCAGGGCTATTCAATTCATGTCTGGCAGACGCGGTTTTGCCTTCTCCCTCTGGGAGAAGGTGGCGCCGTAGCGCCGGATGAGGGGAATGGCGGTAGTGTAGGCCACAATTGTGCGGCACACTCTGGCGTCAATCCCCTCATCCGCCCTTCGGGCACCTTCTCCCGATGGGAGAAGGCGATAGATCCGCTGCGGCGGAGTGTGTTTTGACGCCAGCTCGCAGTCGGTGCATTAAATGGCCCTGGGCGTTCAGCCGCCGTTGGGATAATTCGGGCTTTCGCGCGTGATCGTCACGTCGTGGGCATGGCTTTCGCGCAGGCCCGCGGCTGAAATGCGGATGAACTCGGCCTTGTCCTGGAAGGCCGGGATGGTCGGGGCGCCGGTATAGCCCATGGCCGCCCTGAGGCCGCCCACCAGTTGGTGCAGCACGCTGCCGACCGGGCCCTTGTAGGGCACCTGGCCCTCGATGCCTTCGGGCACCAGCTTCAGCGCATCCTTCACGTCCTGCTGGAAATAGCGGTCCGCCGAGCCACGCGCCATGGCCCCCACCGAGCCCATGCCGCGATAGGCCTTGTAGGTCCGGCCCTGGTACAGGAACACTTCGCCGGGGCTTTCGTCGGTACCGGCCAGCAGCGAGCCCACCATGACGGCGTTGGCGCCGGCCGCAATTGCCTTGGCCAGGTCGCCCGAGACCTTGACGCCGCCGTCGGCGATCACCGGCACGCCCGATTTCGCGGCCTCTTCGGCACTTTCCAGAATCGCCGTCAGTTGCGGCACTCCGACTCCAGCCACAATTCGCGTGGTGCAGATCGATCCTGGACCGATACCGATCTTGATCGCGTCCGCCCCAGCATCGATCAGTGCCCGCGTCCCCTCGGCCGTCGCCACATTGCCAGCGATGATCTGGACGCGGTTCGACGATTTGCGGATGCGCTCGACGGCCGCCAGCACGCGCGAGGAATGTCCGTGCGCGGTATCAACAACCAGCAAATCGACGCCGGCGTCCATCAGTCGTTCCGAGCGCGCGAACCCCTCGTCGCCGACCGTGGTGGCGGCGGCCACGCGCAAGCGTCCGCGCGCGTCCTTGACGGCGTTCGGGTAGGCCTTGGCCTTCTCGATGTCCTTGACCGTTATCAGCCCGACGCAGCGGTTGTCGTCATCCACCACCAGCAGCTTTTCGATGCGGTGCTGGTGCAGCAGGCGCTTGGCCTCGTCGGCCTTCACGCCTTCCTTCACGGTGATGAGCTTGCGCGTCATCAGCTCGGACACCGGCTGGGTCAGGTCCGAAGCAAAGCGCACATCCCGATTGGTGAGAATGCCGGCGAGCTTGCCATGGCGCTTGCCGCTCTTGGAGGGTTCCACCACCGGTATGCCGGAGATGCGATGCTCGGCCATCAGCGCCAGGGCCTCGGCGAGCGTCGCATTGGGCGCGACGGTGACGGGGTCAACCACCATGCCGCTCTCGTATTTCTTCACCTGGGCGACCTGGGCGGCCTGTTCTTCGGGCGACAGATTTCTGTGGATGACGCCGATGCCGCCGGCCTGCGCCATGGCAATAGCCAGCCGCGCCTCGGTGACGGTATCCATGGCCGAGGACAGGATCGGGATGTTGAGCGTGATGTCGCGCGTCAGGCGCGTGCTGGTATCGACCTCGCCGGGCAACACGCTTGAGGCTGCCGGGCGCAGCAGCACGTCGTCGAACGTCAAGGCGATGTCGGAGTCAGCAACGCGCAACCGTTTCGCCATGATCCGGTCTCCTGAAGACTTGGGAAAGTGTGTGGACTCATGGCGGTTAGTAGCACCCTGCGGCCCTGCGCGAAAGCTGCTGCTGCGTTCGCCACACGGGCAATCGGGTGAAGCGCTTGCGGTCTCCTCCTGAGGGTGTTCGAAAAGTCGATAGGGGTCGGGATGGGCGAAAGCCGATCCCGGCCCCTATCGAAATCATGTGAATTTTCAATAGCAGAACAAACTCACCCGATTGCCCTGGCGTTCGCCGCCCCCCCAAAGCGTCATTCACCTGGCTCGCGGTACACCATAGTCTTGTCGGAACCGATGTGGCAGCCGATGCAATTGCCCGGCGTCTTGACTCGGGTGTTGGCGAGCGAGGCGATATTCACCTCGCGGTGGGAGCGCAGCCACCAGGGCATTTCGGTGACGCGGACGGGCGTGACCTCCGGCGCCACGCCGCGCGTCAAACCAGTAAACGCCGGCTTGTCGGGCGAATCGGCCGCGTTGGCCAACAGATAGCTCAGCACATCCAACCGGACAGCCTCGTCCAGCTTGGCGCTCTCGCCGAAATGCTTGTCGAGCCCCCCCATGAGCTCGTTCCAGGAACGCTGCGGCAGCATCTGCGGCGCATAGACCATGTGGCAGGAACCGCATTCTTTCAGAGTGGCGGCATGGTCGATCTTTGGCAGCTGCAGAGCGTTGGCGTCGCCGGCCGATGCGATCAGCGCGCCGGCCATAATCAGTGCGATGAAACGGGTCATGTGCGGTCCTTGTGGCAGCCCATTCAGCTACGGGCCAAGTCACACCTATGTCGCGGCCAGTGCTGGTATCCGCAAGTTACAAATCTGACACCGGTGGACAAGGTTGAGGGCAAATTCTCGCGCCAAAACCTCGCGCTTGACTTCGCGGCGACGCCTCCGTACATCCTCACGCCATGCGCGGGCGTAGCTCAGTTGGTTAGAGCGTCGGCCTGTCACGCCGAAGGTCGCGGGTTCGAGCCCCGTCGCTCGCGCCAGTTGTTTTCCGCCAGACGCGATCTGGATGCCGCCGCTTCCGTACCCGGAGCGCACGGCTCTAAGCCAAGTGCAAAAGCCGGATGGAATATTTCGGCACGCGGGCGCCAGAACGTTATTGGCCCCCAGACGAACCAACGAGCTGAACCAATGAGCGCGAGTGTTCTCATCCGCGAGTACGCTCGCGCCGACCAGTCGGCCCTGCTCGGCCTCGTGCTCGAACTGCAGGCGTTCGAGCGGCAGTGGGACGAGGACGTGCGGCCGGCCTCCGATATCGGTCCGTGGTACGTGGCCGATCTGCAGAACCAATGCGCCAAGGACCAGGGCACCATTCTGATCGCCGAGCGCACCGGCAAGGCCGTCGGCTATGCGGTGATCTATACCGGCTTCAGCACGGTCGGCGATCGCGACCAGATCGCGTACCGCTATGGCCGGATCGGCGACCTCTGCGTGACGGAAGCCTGCCGCGGCTCCGGCATCGGTCGCGCCCTGATCGCCGAATGCGAAGCCCGCACCCGCGCCGCGGGCGTTGACCGGCTGACGATCCGCCACGACCCGCAGAACGCACGCGGCGCGCAGCTGTATGCGGCTCTGGGATTTCGCGCGGTGCAGGTGGTGCGGGAGAAGAGGTTGGGGTGATGGGGGGCAGGCATCCAATCTCGGTGTTGACGCTTCATCGCGACGTCGCACTTTTGTTGTCCATGCAGCGCAAAAGGGGTAGCTAGGTGCCATCGCGAGACCATGGCGACTGAACCGTTGGGATGCTCCAACCGGACAACTTCCTCAGTGGGTGCTTCATGTTGACCAAGCTCCGCTTCACTAATTTCAAATCTTGGGGCGAGGCCGACGTAGCCTGTGGGCGAATCACAGGAATTTTCGGAACCAATTCGTCCGGCAAAACCAGCTTAATCCAGTTCCTGCTTCTTATGAAGCAGACTAAGGACGCTACAGATCGGGCGGTCTCACTTGAGCTGAACGGGAATCTCGTTCAACTGGGGACGATTAAGGACGCCATTCATCAGCACGATGAAAAGCGATCAATTGAGATCGCCTTGACATTTGAGTTGCCGGATGAACTCACCCTGAAGGATCCGAGCAGGAAGACTGTGGCTGTGGGCAAACTGATCGAGCTGGCCACCGAAGTAGGCGTGTTACAGAAGGCGCCCGTCGCTCGCAGGCTGTCCTATCAGCTTGGAAACCAGGTTTTCGAACTGGTTCAACGAGGCGCAGGCCAACCACAATTTGACCTGAAGACCCGTACGGTGGATGGTTCAACGAGTAAGTTCGACTTTGCTCGACCACAGGGTCGCGCCTGGCCACTCCCCGGGCCGATCAAAATGTATGCTTTCCCTGACCAAGCCCGAACATACTTTCAAAATGCGGGATTTCTCGCCGAATTGGAAGCTGCTTACGAAGATCAACTTGACAAATTGTTCTATCTCGGCCCGCTTCGCGAGTTTCCCAAGCGTGATTATCTGTGGGCGCGTTCCAAACCGACCGACGTCGGGCAACGGGGCGAGAAGGCAATTGACGCAATCCTCGCGGCGACCGTGGCGCATGAAAAGAGGAACCTCCGACATAAGTCCCACCTGATGCCATTCCAGGAAATGATCGCGCATTGGCTCCGAGAGATGGGCTTGATCTACCACTTCACCGTTGCCGAAATCAAGGAAGGCTCGAACCGCTGGCAGGCGCTTGTCCAGACAAGACCAGGATCAAGCGAGGTACTGCTTACGGACGTTGGGTTCGGCATTTCGCAGGTTTTGCCGGTCGTCACACTGCTGCAGTATGTGCCCGAAGGATCGACCGTCATTCTGGAGCAACCCGAGATTCACCTTCATCCGCTCGCGCAGGCTGCGCTGGCAGACGTTATCATTCAAGCCGTGACCCGCCGAAGCGTCCAGGTCATCTTGGAAAGCCATTCGGAACACTTGCTATTGCGACTGCAGAGGCGAATTGCTGAGCAAGCAATATCCTCAGACGACGTGAAGCTCTATTTTTGTGATGCTCCGAAGGGGGTCTCTACACTGACGACGCTCGACGTGGATCAATATGGCAACATTCGCAATTGGCCGGATAAGTTTATGGGCGATGCGTTTGGAGAGGTCGCAGAGGCTGAGTTGAAGAGGATTGCGCGTCGCTCGCGTCAAGCCGCAGAATGAGCGAAGTCATTATCGACACAAACGTCGCTGTAGTCGCTAACCATCAAAACCCGGAGATTATTGACCGTTGCGTAGATGCTTGCATTCACTTCCTAACGAAGGCCCGCGAGACCCATGTCGTGCTGATTGACTGCGGTGACGAAATACGAACCGAGTACGCGAAGGCTCTGCGTGTTAGCCGCCCCTACCAATTGGGTGCGCTATTTATGCTTCACATTTATCAACAACAATACAATCCTAAACGAGTCCGGCGCGTCGATCTACCGAAAGGTGCCGATGGAGATTTCGTTGATTTCCCTAAGGGGCCGGACCTTGCCGGCTTTGATCACGATGACCGGAAGTTCGCCGCTCTGGCAAAGAAAACGGGCATAGCGGTGACCACCGCAAGCGACAGCGACTGGGCCGATCACCTCGCGGTGTTGAATGCAAACAACATCGGCGTCAGTTTTCTTTGTGGCAGCGATAAGACGAAGTGGTTCAGGGAGTAAGCAACGCGTCGGGGGCATTTCGGCCGGCACAGAGAGCGCCACATCATGACGCCCATGGCAAACCTCGAATTTCACGACATGGATGCTGCGCGCTGGGGTGATTTCGAGCGGTTGTTCGAGAGCCGGGGTGACGGCCACTGGTGTCGCCGCGTCGTCACGTGATGCGGCGCAGCACGTCCAGACTTGACAGCGACCGCTCCCGCCTCGTTCAACTGTGGCGACCCGCCGCAGTCCCATCAAGGAGCCCAAATGTCCCAAGCCCCCAAGTTCGACACTCTCGCCGTCCACGCCGGCGCCAATCCAGACCCCACCACCGGCGCGCGGGCGACACCGATATATCAGACCACGTCTTATGTCTTCAACGACGTCGATCACGCGGCCGCGCTGTTCAATCTGGAAGTGTTCGGCAACATCTACACCCGCATCGGCAACCCGACGCAGGGCGTACTGGAGGAGCGGGTGGCGGCTTTGGAAGGCGGCACCGCGGCGCTGGCGGTCGCATCGGGTCATGCGGCGCAACTGCTGGTGTTCCACACCCTGATGGAGCCGGGCGACGAGATCATCGCGGCCAAGCAGCTCTACGGCGGATCCATCAACCAGCTTGGCCAGTCGTTCAAGAAATTCGGCTGGGGCGTGAAATGGGTGGATTGCGATAAACCAGAAGAGTTCGCTGCTGCCGTCGGTCCCAAGACCAAAGCGATCTTCTGCGAATCGATCGCCAATCCCGGCGGCGTCATCGTCGATCTGCCGGCCATCGCGGCCGTTGCCAAACAGGCCGGCGTGCCGCTGGTGGTCGATAACACACTGGCCACGCCCTATCTGTGCCGGCCCAAGGAGCACGGCGCCGACATCGTCATCCACTCACTGACCAAGTTCATGGGCGGACACGGCAATTCCATCGGTGGCGTGATTGTGGATTGCGGCACCTTCGACTGGATGAAAGGCAACAAGTATCCGTCCCTCTCCGCGCCGAACCCCAGCTATCACGGCATGCGACTGGGCGAGACTTTCGGCAACTTTGCGTTTGCGATCGCCTGCCGCGTGCTCGGCTTGCGCGACCTCGGCCCGGCCATCTCGCCGATGAACGCCTTCCTGATCCTGCAGGGCATCGAGACGCTGCATTTGCGCATGGCGCGGCACTGCGAGAACGCGCTGGCGGTGGCCGAATGGCTGAGCACGCAGCCCAAAGTGGCCTGGGTGCAATACGCCGGCCTTTCGGGCAACAAATATAACGCGCTGGCCAGGAAGATGTGCCCCAAGGGCGCGGGTGCCGTGTTCACATTCGGCGTCAAAGGCGGCTATGAGGCGGGCATCAAGCTGGTGTCGGCGGTCAAGTTGCACAGCCACGTGGCCAACATCGGCGATGCGCGCTCGTTGATCATCCATCCCGCCTCGACGACGCACCGGCAGCTATCCGATGCCGATCGCGTGACGGCCGGGGCAGGGCCGGATGTGGTGCGATTGTCGGTGGGCATCGAGGATAAGGTGGATATCATCGCCGACCTGGAGCAGGCGCTGGCGGCGGTGTGAGGGAGCGCGAGTCGGGGTGAGGGATCGTGAGTCGTGAGTGGCGAGTCGTGAGTGGAAAGAACATCCACCGATAGTTGACTTAACCACTCACCACTCACCACTCACCACTCACTACTCACTACTCACTACTCACTACTCACTACTCACTACTCACTACTCACTACTCACCACTCACCACTCACCACTCACTACTCACCACTCACTACTCACCACTCACTACTCACCACTCACCGCCCCATCCTGCGCCGCTCCAGCACGCGGCGCACGGAAGCTTCGGGACTGGCGTAGGCCTCTTGCAAGTCCACGCTCCAATACTTCAGCGCCGCCAGCGGGATCGCCGCCCCGGTCACCGCGCAACGCACGTAGTCGCCCTCGCCTTTCACGATATACTCGCCGTCGCCGTAGTAGACGCGGGCCTCGGTGCGAAAACCTAGGAAGGATTCGATTTTTCTCAACGGCTGATCTCTGGACAAGGGCATGGGATGGCGTCACATCGCACGGCATGGGCCGCTTGCCAAGATAGGCTGCAGGTTGCCTCAGAACAAGGAGCCCTGGTTCGAGCCACTACTGGGGCCGGGCCGGGTTTTTCGCAAGGGCGACGACAGCGGCGTAGGCGCTTGCGCGGCCGGTGGCGGGTGGTCGGACGGGCCGCCCGACTCGGCGCGGGCGGCGAAATGCCCATCGGCCAATTCCACATCGAGCCCGGCGCCGACGGTAACGTCAGCCACCGAGCGCACCATGTGTCCGCCGCCAGCCGCACGGACAATGGCGAATCCCCGATCCAGCACGCTGCGATGGCTGAGCGAGTTCAACAGCTGCGCCAAGCCGGTCAGCGCGCCGCGCCGCGCCACGATTTGCGCCTGCGCCGCCAGCCGCAAGCGCGCCGAGATTTCGCCGAAGCGCTCTCCGGCGCGGCGGTATTGCTGCTGGATGGCCTGGGGACGCAGGCCATCCGAACTCCGCTCCAGCCGAGCCCGCGCGACGTCGAGGCGCCGCTTGACCGCGCGCGCCTTCAGCCCGGCCAGGCTCTCCAAGCGATCCCTGGCGCGTTGCAGTCGCGCCCGCACCAGGCTTGGCGACAACCGCGAGGCCACGCGGGCGAACCGGTTGGCATGCACCTGCGAATTGGTGCGCAAGGCCCGCGACAACCGGGCCGCCGCTCCGTCGAAGCGCTGGCGCGGCATCGCCACCAGTTCGGCGGCGCGCGGCAGTCCGCCAGAGGCCGCCTTCAAACGCGTGCGCTCGGCCACGATGGTGCGGGCAACGGCGGCGCGCAGCCGCAGCGCGCGTTCGGCGATCTGTTGCAGCAAGTCCGATCGTTTGGGAACGGCCCATTCGGCGGCCTTGGTGGGCGTGGGCGCGCGCGCGTCGGCGGCCAGATCGATGAGAGTCCAGTCGGTTTCGTGGCCCACGGCCGATATCAACGGGATGTCGCTTTCGGCCGCCGCGCGCACCACGATCTCTTCATTGAAGCTCCAAAGGTCCTCGAGGCTGCCGCCGCCGCGCGCCACGATCAGCACGTCGGGGCGCGGAATCGATCCGTCCGGCGACAATGCATTGAAGCCGCGGATGGCTGCAGCCACTTCCGTGGCGGAGGTTTCGCCTTGCACGCGCACCGGCCAGACGATCACACGGGTTGGGAAGCGCTCCATGAAGCCGTGCAGCATGTCGCGGATCACCGCTCCCGTGGGCGACGTGATGATGCCGACGACGCGGGGCAGGAACGGCAACGCCCGTTTGCGCTCGGCCGCAAACAGGCCTTCAGCCGTCAGCTGCTTCTTACGCTCTTCCAGCAGCGCCATCAGCGCGCCAACGCCGGCCGGCTCCAGGCTCTCGATCACGATCTGATACTTGGACGAGCCGGGATAGGTGGTGATCTTGCCGGTGGCGATCACCTCTAGGCCTTCGGACGGCTTGAAGCGCAGCGCCGAGAACACCCCGCGCCAGACCACGGCGTCGATCTTGGCGTTTTCGTCCTTCAGCGCAAAATAGGCGTGGCCGGAGGAATGCGGGCCGCGATAGCCGGAGATTTCTCCACGCAAGCGCACATGGCCGAAGCCAGATTCCAGCGCGCGCTTGACCGCTGTGGCCAGCTCCGAGACGCTGAATTCGGCGACATTGGCCTTGGGCGCGCTGCTCACGTGTCGCCCTCGATGGCCTGGCGCAGTTTTTCCTCTTCGTACTGCACGATCCAGCCCATCATCTGGCGCCACAGCGCTTCGCACAGCTCCGGCGGCACGTGCTTTTCAACCGCCACCGCGCGCACCTTGTCGATCACCTGCTGGGCGCGCCAGGGCACGTTGGCTTCCATCTTCTCTTTCAGTTTGAGCAGCCAGACCCGCTCCACATAGCCCAGCCGCTCGGCGATCAACCCGACCATGGCGCGGTCGATGCGATCGATCTCGACCCGGCATTCGGTCAGGTCGCGGCAGGTTTCGGGGGGCCGGATCGCAGGTGGTGTGGTGGTCATGTTGTTTCCCTCTAAGGCGCCTTCACGCCTGCGGCCTCGGCTGCCCCGGCCACGGCGGACAACACTTTATCTTGGGTTTTGCCCTCAGGCACGCAGCGATTGCTGTCTCTCAACGGCGTCGCCACCGCCGAGACCAGGGGCCCGGCCTCGGGGTTCTGGGCCACGATGTCGGGCAGTCTTGAGCTGCCGTCGGAGGGCAAAGGACGGGCCGGCGCTTCCAGGTGGCATTTCATAATGGTCACCGCAGCGCCCGTCAGCAGCGCCATCGGTCCCGAATGCAGGTTCGCGGCAATTTCAGGATGCAGCCGCAGCGTCTCGGCCAGCGCGTTGCCGCTCGAAACGGCCACCGATGCGATGGCCTTGCGTTTGTCGATGCCAGTGCTGAAGCCCTTCACCTTCTCGGGCGTGAAGGTCAGCTGGCCAATGTCCAGCACGTCACCGGACGCGATGGTGAAGGCGGCCAGCGAACTGGTCCAGCGCTGCGGCTGCCAGGGTACCGGATCGGGCGTGGTGGAGCCGGGGTCTGGCGCCGCCATCACCGCGACTACATTCGCCCCATTGCGGCAGGCGACCGCAACGATGTGATAGGTGCCGGGATCGATGTCCGTGATGCCCGCCGCCGCCCCGCCGCCGAACTGGCTCGCGACCGCGATGACGCCGAAGGACTTGAAGCCCGCCCCGTCCGGGCGCGCGATGACGACCCGGCTCTCGGCGCAGGTGAGGTCGGCAATCGCGGCCGAAACGACCAGCGTGGCCTTGCTGTCAGCCCGCGCCGCGCCGGCCGCGCTGGCCAGGAACGGCACTGTTGGCAGCGAGAAATTGGACTTGGGGTCCACGCCGCTGCAGCCGGCGAGCAGGGCTGCGGCGAGGCAGAGCGAGAGCACGGCGGCTCGGGGACGACGGATTGGGCGGTGTTGACTCATGCGCCAGTCTACCGGAGCACTGTGGCGCAAGTCCAATCGGGCGGGTGAGCTGGCAATGCCAGCGATAATTGGGCGCAACCGTCGGACAGCTTCGACCTCACCGCCAGGCTGGCCGCCGCGAAATCCATGCGGCAGGCATGGCCGTCGCTCGGCCGCATCACCTTGCACACGATTGCCGACATTATCCTGCGGACTTTCGTGACCGCGAGCGGGCCAAACTCAGACGCGGCTCGGCCTACGCTGCCGGATCACTGCGGTCCAGGTGGGAAATTGGGTTGCATCGATTGAGACATTACGGACAAGACGCGCGCTTCGAACGGCGTTGCGCCGACACGGTTGCTCTCTTAGACTGCTGTTGAACGCGGGCGGCGGCGACTTGTTCACCGGATCAGAACCGACCCCAACAATTGGCTCGCCAAAAAAAGTTGACTGTCATGCATTGCACGGGCGTTCGTATCACTGCCGGTATGGTGAGTGTATTTCGCGAACCGCACCTGCGGCTAGGCGTGGTGGCGAGCGATGTCATGGAACACTTCTACCGTGCGATGCGAACCCCCCAACACCCGATGTTGAGCGACCTTATTACCTCGGGTGGAAATTCCTATGCGGATCTAAAGTTGACCATCAGAACGTTTCAAGGCGGCGGAAACATTGATATTACTCCGGGTGCGCTGCTCGTCGATATCAGAGATGTGAATCAAGCAACGGCGTATTCCAGAATCGCAAAGGAGCATTTTCAACTTTGTGAGGAGGTAACACAAGTCGCCCTTAAAGGTGTGGAGATAGTGGAGCGCTTTATGCGCGCCAGCCTGTGGCTCGCATGTGATGGCGGACGACCAGCCATGGAGGCGTTCCTCGCCGAGAAGGGGAATGCGGCTCTTAAGCTCGACAAACCACCGTACAACGATTTGAGAAAAGATTTTACGCTCCAATTTAGCGGCTTAGATGCGACGAAGGCAACGAAACTGACCCTTGCCATGCAGCCATCGGCCGCCGGTGGCGATCTATTTGTTCAATTCGAATACACACAGTATGGGAAGCCAGTAGTAGTCAAATCGCCAACGGAGCAGTTCGAAGAAGCCGAGACGGAACTTATGGCGCTGATGTTGCATGTTGGTCTGGAGCTACAGCGAGACAATGCAGGAAAACCTTGAACACAATCAAAGAATTCAAGGTAATCGGACTCGTCGGACGACGATGCCGAGTGCCGGGCTTGCAAACACCAATCCCGTTGCAACTCTGGGCTCATCGCTTGGCCCAAGCGCAACCCATTGGGTGCCGGGCAGTCAGTCAAGGGGAATAGTCCAGCCAGCGAACGAAGGTTTGTCCGAATCCATTTTTGAGGCTCAAACTGCGCTCAACGCGAACTTCCCACTGCGGTTGATCCAGAACAACTGGATTGTCGAAGAGACGGTCTGGACCGAAAAATTAAAACCGTTGAAGGCGACTGGTCCAGTCGTACTTTTTCAAAAGGTCATGGAGATCTGGGGATTCAGCGAACAAGAGGCTGGGACTTTGCTAGGCTTTGACTCTGCGTCTGATATCCGGGATGTATTTTCGGGACGAAAGCCGTTAGTGCTGCGTGACACAAACGACCGGCTTCGCACCGTACTTCGAATTGCGGCGGATTTGGACGCGCTCTTCCAAGAGCCTAACGCAGTAAAAGAGTGGCTCGGTGAGCCGCAAAAAGATCTCAGTGCTATGACTCCACGCGCACTCCTCAACGCGGGCCCGATGGAAGATTTGTTGCGCGTAAAATACTACTTGTCATATTTGTCGGGACGATAGGGTGATGCTGGAAAGACTTACCACGAAAAAGATTGTTGAATTTGTGCTACGCTTCGCAAATCTTCAGTACCTTTCTCAGTTCGCGACGAAAATGGGCCTTACGACAGATGAGATTACTGATGTGATTGCGTTTGATCGAGATCATGTCATAAAGGAACTTATGGAAAGTCCCTTCGAGAGAAAGCTGAAGCTTGGCAATAAATTCGCAGGCATGTCAAGGTATTCGAATGGAGACTGCAGGGCAATCGGGTGAAGGACGTTTTGCGACTGGCTTGAAAGGTCAAACATTTCGTCACGGCCGCGTAGGCGGCCGCTCGCGCAAACCTCAACATACT
>Ga0209069_10000604_pt1 | contig 16891 bp, 15 predicted proteins | sample Str013_2_FD_187202 | JGI IMG/M metagenome (GOLD analysis project Ga0209069, IMG submission 187202) | Freshwater sediment microbial communities in response to fracking from Pennsylvania, USA - Straight Creek_MetaG_SC_2013 (SPAdes) (version 2) | ecosystem: Environmental > Aquatic > Freshwater >...
GACTGTGGAAGGTGACGACGACGTTGTACTGCTCGCCGCCGCGCAGCGGGTAGTGCACCAGGTGGCAGTTGGGGCCGACCCAGATGGCCGCCGCATTCCACTGCAGGTCCTTGGGGAAGTCCTTCTTCTCGACGACGGCGCGATAAACCACGTGACCCGAGACGCGCGCTTCATCGCCCACGTACTGCCGGCGCACCGCCGACTTGACGCCGTCGGCACCGATCAACGCAATGCCGCGATGCCGCCCGCCCTTGGCGTCGAAGACGGTGACGCCGGTATCGTCCTGCTCGACGCGCTGCACCTGCGTCGAGGTCGCCACTTCGACGCGCTTGGTGGCCTCGGCGCCTTCGAGCAGCGACATGTGCACGTCGGCGCGATGGATCACCGCGTAGGGGTTGCCGAACCGTTTGATGAAGGCCTCGCCGGTGGGCACGCGGGCGACTTGGGTTTCGTCGAGCGCGTCGAGCATCACCATCTCGTCGGTGTAGACGGCGCGTGCACGCGCGAACTCACCGATGCCCAACGCGTCGAAGGCGGCAAAGCCGTTGGGCCCGACCTGGAGCCCGGCGCCGATCTCGCCGAGCTGCGGCGCCTGTTCCAATACCTTGACCGCAAAGCCGCGCCGCACGAGTGCCAGCGCCGCCGCGACACCGCCGATGCCGCCGCCGGCCACCAATACAGGCAGGTTGTTGGATGCTCCGTTCATGGGTCTCTCCTCCGTGAGATGTCGGTCATTTCTTTCTTTGCGGCGGCAGGTCGGTGCAATGGCCCTCGAATACTTCGGCGGCCATGCCGATCAACTCGCCGAGAGTGGGGTGCGGGCACGCAGCCCATCTCGACGGCATCGCGCAGCCGACCGTGGCTGCGATCGACCCTTGCCAATGCGTCGCGACACCGACTACGCTTGACTAGTACCTATTAGGTATGACGGATTCATAGGAGTCCAGGACTGAATTGGTGTGCCGCCATACCCGAGAGGTATTGAATGGAGCTTCGCCATCTCCGCTACTTCGTGACGGTGGTCATCGAGGGCAGCTTTACCCGGGCTGCGGAGAAGCTGCACATGGCGCAGCCGCCGCTCAGCCGGCAGATCCAGCAACTCGAGCGCGATGTGGGCGTGCTGCTTCTCGATCGCCGCGCGCGCCCGTTACGGACGACGGACGCAGGTCGCCTGTTTCACGAGCAGGCCTTGCATGTGCTCGATCAAATCAAGACGATGTTGGTCATGACCAAACGTTCCAGCGATGTCCTGAAGGGCCACTTCCGGATCGGCTTTGTCGGCTCGACGCTCTATGGGCCGCTGCCCGATCTGTTGCGACGTTTTCGCAGCGCCTATCCAGGGCTCGAGCTCCAGCTGCACGAGCTTACGACGCTGCAGCAGGTGGTCGCCCTGAAGACGGGCGAAATCGATCTCGGATTTGGCCGGGTTCACTTCGACGATGCCGGCGTAAAACAGGAAGTTCTGCAGGAGGAGAGGCTGGTTGCCGCATTGCCCATCGGGCATCAGCTTCTCAACTCGGGTGTGTCATTGAAGCTCAAAGATCTCATGTCGGAGCCACTGATCGTCTACCCGAAATCGCCGCGGCCGAGCTACGCCGACCAGGTGCTGGCTCTGTTTCGGGAACGGAAGTTGATCCCGACGACCGTGCACGAGGTCAGCGAGCTGCAAAGTGCGCTGGGCCTTACGGCGTCCGCCATGGGGATCTGCCTGGTTCCGGCCTCGGTGCAGCGGTTGCGCCGAGACGACGTGGTCTATCGCGAGATCGCCGACAAGAAAGTCATCTCGCCGGTCATCATGACGTACCGGTCGGACGAGAAATCGAACGAGCTGATTGCCCTGCGGCAAACGATGGTCGAACTTTATGATACTTGAGCGCGAGAGCCGGCCACTCATTTACATCCAGAAATCCGAGGCATATTCTACCCCCAACTCAACGCCTGGTAGATTTCATTCTTGTGGGTGGAGCAGTCAAGGCCAAAGTAATGTGTCCATACCCACCAGGTATGCAGGTAGACGCAGGTGATCTTTGACTCGCTATGTTGGGTATGTGTCTATTGGCGAGAGGACGTGCCGACGAGGAATTGATGCGCGAGAGGCCGGCCGCTCGAGAAGCAACAAATCGGGAGGAGCAACATGCTGGAAGCAGTGCGCGAAGTGCTCGACACGGCACTCGAGGACGATGTCGAGAAGGGCGTGTTCCGGTGTAAACGCGACATCTTCACCGATCCCGAGGTCTTCGAGCTGGAGATCAAGCATATCTGGGAAGGGAATTGGATTTATCTCGCGCACGAATCCCAGATTCCGAACAACAACGATTATCTGACCGGCTATATTGGACGACAACCGATTTTTATGGCTCGCAACAGAACCGGCGAGCTCAATGCTTTCGTCAATGCCTGCAGCCACCGCGGCGCCATGCTGTGCCGCCACAAGCGCGGCAACAAGTCAACCTACACCTGCCCCTTCCACGGCTGGACGTTCAACAACTCCGGCAAGCTGCTCAAGGTCAAGGATCCGGAGGGTGCTGGCTATCCCGAGCAGTTCAACAAGAATGGGTCACATGATCTGACGAAGGTTGCGCGGTTCGAATCCTACCGCGGTTTCCTGTTCGGCAGCCTCAACCCGAACGTGACCTCGCTCAAGGAGTTTCTCGGCGAGGCGGCGAAGATCATCGACATGATCGTCGACCAGTCGCCCGAGGGCCTCGAGGTTCTGCGCGGCTCGTCGAGCTACATCTACGACGGCAATTGGAAGCTGCAGACCGAGAATGGCGCCGACGGCTACCATGTCAGCGCGGTCCACTGGAACTACGCGGCGACCACGAACCGGCGCAAGGAGGCGGCGGTCGAGGACACCGTGCGCGCCATGGACGCCGGCAGCTGGGCCAAGCAGGGCGGCGGCTTCTACTCCTTCGAGAACGGTCATCTCCTGCTGTGGACCAAATGGTCCAACCCGGAGGATCGACCGCTGTTCGAGAAGCGCGACGAGCTGATCAGGCAATTTGGCCAGGCGCGCGCCGATTGGATGATCGGGCGCTCGCGCAATCTGTGCCTCTACCCGAACGTTTATCTGATGGATCAGTTCAGCTCGCAGATCCGCATGTATCGCCCGATCGCGGTCGATAAGACCGAGGTGACCATCTACTGCATCGCGCCGAAGGGCGAGAGCGCGGAAGCCCGGGCACGCCGCATCCGGCAATATGAGGATTTCTTCAACGCCAGCGGCATGGCGACGCCAGACGATCTCGAGGAGTTCCGCTCCTGCCAGATCGGCTACATGGGCCGCGCGGCCAAGTGGAACGATCTGTGCCGCGGCGCCACGCATTGGATCACCGGAGCCGACGAGGGCGCCAAGGCCGTTGACCTCAAGCCGGTTCTCAGCGGTGCCCGGACAGAGGATGAAGGGCTATTCGTGGTCCAGCATCGCCACTGGATGGATACCATGAAGAAGCACCTGTGACCGGGTGATGGGAACCCGGTTCGCAGTGGGGTTCGGTTCGGCCGATAGCCGGCAACCTCGCCAACCAAACGCAAACGCCGACGACAGACCTAGGGGCATGGCCATGCCAATCACGATCGAGCAGGTTCAGGAATTCCTTTATCGCGAGGCGCGCTACCTCGACGACAAGGATTGGGACAAGTGGCTCGCACTCTATAGCCCGGACGTGGTCTTCTGGATGCCGTCGTGGGACGACAACGACGAGCTCGTCACCGACCCGCAAAAGGAAATCTCGCTCATTTATTACGGCCACAAGGGCGGCCTCGAGGATCGCGTGTTCCGGATTCGGACCGAGCGATCGAGTGCCACGAGCTTGCCGGTTCCAAGGACTTCGCACAACATCAGCAACGTGGAGATCCTGGAGCAGCAGGACAACAGCTGTCAGATCCGGTTCAACTGGTTCACCCTGAATTTCCGCTACAAGACCGTCGACACGTATTTCGGGACGTCCTTCTACACGCTCGATCTGACGAGCGGCCAGCCGATGATCAAGAACAAGAAGGTGATCCTGAAGAACGACTATATCCATCACGTCATCGACGTCTACCACATCTAAAAAGGTCGCAGAGCATGTCGTTCAAGATCGCGCTCAACTTCGAGGATGGGATCTCCCGGTTCGTCGAGGCACGCGTCGGCGACACCGTCGCCGATGCTTCCTACCGCGTCGGCATCAACATCCCGCTCGATTGCCGAGACGGCGCTTGCGGCACCTGCAAGGCCTACTGTGAATCGGGCGAGTACGACGGCGGCTCTTACATCGAGGACGCGCTGACCGACGAGGAAGCCAAGAAAGGCTACGTCCTCGCCTGCCAGATGAAGCCCAAGTCCGACTGCGTGCTTCGCATTGCGGCGACCTCGAACGTGTGCAAGACCGGGATCACGAGCTTCAAGGGCAAGATCAATGCGATCGACAAGCTGTCCGATACGACCACGAGCTTCTCGATCAAGCTCGAGCCGCAGCCGGCCTTGACGTTCCTGCCGGGGCAGTACGTGAACATTCTCGTACCGGGCTCGGGTCAGACACGATCCTATTCTTTCAGCTCCGCGCCGCACTCCCCCGACGTCTCGTTCCTGATCCGCAACACGCCCACCGGGCTGTTGCCGAGCTACATGCGCGCCAAGGCGCAGGTAGGCGACGCCATCGAGTTCAAAGGGCCGCTCGGCAGCTTTTATTTGAGAGACGCCAAACGCCCGAAACTGTTCCTGGCCGGCGGAACCGGATTGGCGCCCTTCCTGGCAATGCTCGACACGGTTGCCAAGACCGGATGCACGCATCCGATCCATCTGATCTACGGCGTCACAAACGATCCTGACCTGGTGTTGCTCGACAAGCTCGATAACCTCGCAAGCAGCATTCCCGATTTCACGTATGCGTGCTGCGTCGCTGACGAGAAGAGCTCCTATCCGCAGAAGGGCTACGTCACCCGCTACATCGAGCCCAAGCACATGGCGGGTGGCGACGTCGATATCTACCTGTGCGGCCCACCCGCCATGGTCGACGCCGTCCGCAATCATATGAGCGAGGCCGGTCTGACCTCGACCAGCTTCTACTTCGAAAAGTTCGCCAACAGTGGCGTCGTCACCTCGATCGGGGCCGTCGTATCGTGATGCTTCATCCCAAGCGCTTCAAAGGAAAGGTGGCTGTCGTCACCGGCGCGGCGCAGGGGATCGGGCGTACGGTTGCGACCAACCTCGCTCGGGAGGGTGGCACTGTCGTGCTGGTGGATCGGTCCGAGCTGGTGCACGAGGCGCACGAGGAGATTACCAAGGGTGGTGCAAAAAGCCTGGCCCTGACCGGCGATCTCGAGCAGTACGCCGACTGCCGAATGGTGATGGAGAAGGCCAGCAAGCGCTTCCGCCGGATCGACATCCTCATCAACAACGTCGGCGGCACGATCTGGGCCAAGCCCTATGCCCACTACGAGGAGGACGAAATCACTGCCGAGGTCCGCCGCTCGTTGTTTCCCACGCTCTGGTGTTGCCGCGCCGTACTCCCCTACATGCTCGAGCAAAAAGGCGGGACCATCGTCAACGTCTCCTCGATCGCAACCCGCAGCATCAATCGGGTGCCCTATGCCGCCGCCAAGGGCGGGGTCAACGCCCTCACCGCGTCCTTGGCGTTCGAGTACGCGAGCGCCGGCATCCGTGTCTGCGCGACCGCGCCGGGTGGCACCGAGGCGCCGCCGCGCCGCGTTCAACGCAACGCGGCGCCACGCAGCAAGCAGGAAGACAGCTGGTACAAGCAGATTGTCGATCAGACCGTCGAGTCGTCGCTGATGAAGCGTTACGGCACGCTCGACGAGCAGGCGGCCGCCATTCTTTTTCTCGCGTCCGACGAGGCATCCTACATCACCGGCGTGACACTACCGGTCGGAGGCGGAGACCTCGGCTGACGAGAACGACGCTCTGCATGAACGTGCGGCGATCATGGAGCCGGCAGGGACGCCGAAACCTGCCTGGCTCCGCCAGGCAAGCGAAACGGATAGATGGAGGAGTTGAGTAAGATGAGCACCCCCGTGACAGACAGCAAGCAGGTCCAAACTCTCCTCGAGAAGGCGAGCGGGCTCGACAACACGGCCGGAAATCCGCGTGTCAAGAAGGTCGTGCATCGGATCCTGACGGACCTGTGCCGGGCCATCGAGGAGCTCGAGGTCACGCAGACGGAGTTCTGGGCCGCCTGCTCCTACATCACGGAGGTTGGCCAGACCAACGAATGGGGCCTGCTGGCGCCGGGCGTTGGGCTCGAGCACTTCATGGACCTGCTGCTCGATGAGCAGGAGAGGAACGCCGGCATCACAGGCGGCACGCCGCGCACCATCGAGGGCCCGCTCTATGTTGCCGGCGCGCCGGTGGTCAACGCCGAGGCCCGCCTCGACGACGGCACCGAGAAGGGCGAGGTGATTTTCATGGAGGGCCAAGTCAAGGATACCTCCGGCAAGCCGATCTCCGGCGCGCAGGTCGAAGTCTGGCACGCCAACATCCATGGCTTCTATTCGCACTGCAATGGTCCGCCTCAGTCGCCGTTCAACTACCGTCGGACGATCAAGGCCGATGCCGAGGGCCGCTATCGCTTCCGCAGCATCATGCCCTCGGGCTATGGCTGTCCGCCCGATGGCAGCACCCAAAAGCTGCTCGATCAACTCGGCCGCCACGGACAGCGCCCGTCGCACATCCACTTCTTCGTGTCGGCACCGGGCTACCGGCAACTCACCACGCAGATCAACATCGCCGGCCACAAGTACGTCTACGATGATTTCGCCTTCGGTACGCGCGATGGCCTGGTGGTCGAGGCGGTGCCGCAGAAGGACGCGGCAAAGATCAAGTCTCATGGGCTCAATGAGCCCTATTCCGAGATCAAGTTCGATTTCAGCCTGAACAAGGAGAAGACGGGCGCGCCGAGCACGATCGTCGATCGTGCCCACGCCCCCGCTGCCTGACGAAATGCGGACGATCGATGGGCTCCGTCGGGACGACGACGCTCGCTGTCCCGATCGTGAACGAGAGGCACGTGATGCAAGATCCAGCTAGGTCGGCTACCGCCGGATTAGGCGGGGACTTGTCTGTCCGCTCGGTGCGCGCCACGATTGTCGACGTTCCAACTGTGCGCAAGCACAAGCTGTCATCGCTCTCCGTAACCGCGCAAAGCTATGTGATCGTGCAGGTGCAACTGGCGAATGGCGTCGAGGGCATCGGCGAGTCCTCGACGCTCGGCGGCCCGCGCTGGAGCGAGGAAAGCGTCGAGACGATCAAGGCGGTCATCGACGCGCATCTGGCTCCGGCCCTGATCGGTGCGCGGGCGGACAAGTTCGAGCAGGCCGGCGTGCTCATGGATGCGGCGGCAAAGCGCAACAACAATGCCAAGGCGGCGCTCGACACCGCGCTGATGGATGCGGTGGGCCGCACCTTGGGTCTACCGGCCGTCGCGCTTCTCGGCGGTGCCGTCCGCGATCGGGTACCCGTGTTGTGGACCCTCGCGTCCGGCGATCCGGCCCAGGAGATCGAGGAGGCCGAGCGCAAGCTTGCCTCCCGTTTGCACAACACGTTCAAGATCAAGATCGGCGCACAGTCGCCTGAAGCGGATCTGGTCCGTCTCGGGAAGCTGTCCAAGGCGCTCGTCGACCGCGCCACGCTGATCGTGGATGCGAACCAGGCCTGGGACGAAGCCGTCACGAGCCGTTGCCTGCCTCGCCTCGGCGATCTCGGGATCAAACTCGTCGAGCAGCCGGTGCCGGCCTGGAATATTGCGGGCCTCGCGCGGCTGAGAGCCCGTTCCCCCGTGCCGCTCATGGCCGACGAATGCGTGTTCTCCGTGCACGATATGCTGACGGTCGCTTCGACGGCGGCCGCCGATGTCGTGTCATTGAAGCTCGTCAAGCACGGCAGCCTGCTCAATACCCGCAAGGTTGCGGCCATCGCCGAGGCCGCCGGCATCGGCCTCTACGGTGGCTGCCTGCTCGAGAGCTCGGTCGGAGCGGCGGCGCACCTCCAGGTTTTCGCGAGTCTGCGCGAGCTCGCCTGGGGCTGCGAGCATTTCGGACCGCAAATTCTCACCGACGACCTGGTGACCGAGCCGCTGCGCTTCGAGGACTTCCACGTTTACCTGCCGACCGGGCCGGGGATCGGCGTCAGCTTGGATCCGGCCAAGCTCAAGCGCTATGCGAGGACGTGAGGAGACGAGCAATGCTGTACTGCGTGCGCATGGACGTCCAAGTTCCCCATAATGTCGACCCGCAGCGGTTCGAGCGGCTGAAGGCCGAGGAAAAAGCCAAGGCACAGGAGCTGCAGCGCAGCGGCAAGTGGCAGCACCTGTGGCGGATCGTGGGACTCTATTCGAACATCAGCATCTTCGACGTGGCAAGCCACGACGAATTGCACGCCATCCTGTCGGGCCTGCCGCTGTTTCCCTTCATGCAGATCACGGTAACGCCGCTGGCGCAGCACCCTTCCGCGATCGCGTAGAGCGGCAGCGGTCGGAGACTGTGGCAATGAATGCCAGTCCTTTTGGAGACTACCAAGGCGAGCCCCTCAGCGCGTATCCAGGAGAGCAATCATGAAGACGGGCAATGAACTGGTGCTGCACTTTCTCAAGGACATGTACTACGCCGAGAAGGCGGTCCTGAAGCTGTTTCCCGAGCTGGTGGCGGCGGCGCAGAACGACAGCCTGAAAAAGGTCTTCGAAGCGCACATCGAGACGACCAAAACGCAATTGAAGCGGCTCGAGAGCGTATTCAAGTCTCTCGGCCGGCCGGTCGAAGCCGTGACCTGTGAGGCCATCGTCGGGCTCATCCAGGAGACCGACGATGTGATCAAATCGACGGCCGGCCCCGGCGCCATCCGCGACGCTGCTCTGATCGCCTGCGTCAAGGCGATCGAGCACTATGAAATCGCCCGCTACAGCACACTTGCGATGTGGCTGCAGTTCATGGGTCAGACCGAGGCTGCCGACCTGCTCAGGCAATCCATCAAAGAGGACAGCGACACCGACAATCAACTGAGTGACATCATCTCGAAGCAGATGGTGCAATTCCTCGGCAAGGCCTGAACCTCGACAAGGCCTGAACAGAACGCCCGCTGGCACGGTATGGTAAATTGGAAAATCAGGCAGCGGAGCCGACAATGCCTGTGGGCACGCAAACGAGGGCGCTGATCCGCCAGCATTTGATCGATCCGGAGACGTGCATCCGGTGCAACACCTGCGAGTCCCGTTGCCCATCCCAGGCAATCCGGCACGAGCGCAACTACGTCGTCGATCCTGCCAAGTGCAATTTCTGCATGAAATGCGTCCGGCCTTGCCCGACCGGAGCGGTCGACCACTACTTTGAGCTCGAGCGGCCGTTCCCGGTCGATGAGCAGCTCGGATGGATCGAGCTGCCGCGCACGCTTCAGGAGGCCTCGGCAGAGCCTGCGCCGGGCGCGCCTGGGATCGGTCGAACAGCAGGCGCGGAGGATGCGCCGAGCAACGCCGGTGAGTGCGATATTGCCCCGGCCTCGGCGTCGAAGCCCCAGGTCAATGTATTCACGCAAGACAAACCAGCGCGGGGGGCGGTCAGCGAAAACTTTCGCATTACCAGCGATTCTGCCGAGAACGACGTGCATCACATCATCTTCGAATTCGGCGGCGTGCCCTTTCCGTATCTGGAGGGGCAGAGTATCGGCATCGTCCCGCCCGGTGTCGACCGGGATGGCAAGCCGCATGCCATGCGCCTCTATTCCATCGCCTGCGCGCGTGACGGCGAGAAGCCCAATACCAGCACTTTGGCCCTGGCGGTGAAGCGAGTTGCCGAGCGCGGCGAGAACAGCCATGAGATCCGTGGCGTGGCATCGAACTGGCTTTGTGACCTGCGCCCCGGCGAGGCGGTCGATTTTATTGGACCCTTCGGCTCGACGTTCCTGATGCCCAACGATCCCGAAGCCGATATCCTGATGATCTGCACCGGAACCGGCGTGGCGCCGTTCCGCGGTTTCACACACCGCCGCCGGCGCACCTATCCGAATGCGAGCGGCAAACTGGTTCTAATCTTCGGTGCCCGCGCGCCGGAAGAGTTGCCCTACTACATAGCGTTGCAGAAATACGTGCAGTCCGAGCTGCACCGCGAGCTGGTCTATTCGCGCATGCTGAGCAGCGAGCGGGAGTACGTGCAGGACCGATTGCGCCAGCGCTCGCGCGAGGTCATTTGGTTCCTGCGCCGGCCCAAGGCCCACATCTACATCTGCGGTTTGCACGGCCTCGAAGAGGGTGTCGACGCAGCATTGGCAGCCATTGCCGGCGAGCGCGCGATGGATTGGCCCTCGATCAAAACGCAGCTGCGCAAGGACGGCCGCTACCACGTCGAGACCTACTGAAAGCTACCGGCCTTCATGTGCGGTAGGACAAGATCACGCTCGCGCTGGCGAACGCGACCCACTTCAAGCGAGCACCGCTCTGTCCCGGCAAGGCCAGGCATCTATTTGTGCAAGGCCAAACGCGTCTCGCAATTGGTGACCGTGAACTGGTTGACATAATACTTGTCGAGCGACGCCGCGAACTTTTTCCTCTCGTCGCTGTTCCAGAAGGCCTGCATGTCGGCCTCCGAGCTCCAGAGCGTAATCGAAAAGCCCGCGTTCTGATCGCCCTGATCGCGCGCGAGCCAGTGATTGACGAGCCCCTTGGGCTCGCCGCGCGCCTTCATCGCGGCCTCGAATGCCGCCTCGAACTCGTTCCATTTTCCGGGAACGATTTTTCCCCAGACGATCCGCATATACATTGGCTGTCTCCTTAGTGGCATAGACCTGGCGCGCGTAACCCGTTCCGCCTGAGCGCCCCTGTGCTCGCCGATCAAGCACCCGGGCAGCCTACAGCACGCTGGCACGTTCGGATATCGATCCTGCCGGTGACGCTACAGGGAGACGCGACCCGCTCATCGCCGGTTTGCGTCCGTCGGCACCAGATACTGCTCCATTCTGCGACGAAGGTCCTGCGAAATGGGAACCGATTTCATCGTTTCCAGCGACGCGCGTACCAGAGTCAGAGCCGCGCGTACGCGGACCTCCTCGCCATGGCGGACCTCGAACCGGAGCTTGATCGAACTGGTCCCGATGCGCTCTACGGCCAAGCAGAAGCGGAGAATGGCTGACGCATCTCGACGATGCTGACCTGACTGGACGGTCTGGTGAGCCATCGGGCCCGCCAGGGCGGCATCGGCGCGACCTAAGCGATCTGCACCGCGGAGCTGCCAGAGCTTTCCACGCTGACCATTTTACGTCGGCTCAGGCCTCCCTCGCGGGCCGGACTCGGAAAGCATCTTGCTAGACTCCGAAAACTCGTCTGCTAGCTGTACGATTTTTGTGTTCTATCTTATTGAAATAACTTGATAAAATGTGGAAATGGTGAATGGAATCAAACCCTCGTTAATTTTCTCGATGAGCGCGTCGAGGCCGAGATGCAGGAACAGCCCGCCGATATCTGCGCCCGCACGTTGTCCCTGAAGCGACCTGAGTCGAGAGCGGGGATGCGCAGCGACGGCGAGAACTCGCGGACGCTGGCAGCGCTGCGGTTGATCCAAGTGGTACTTGTTGCTGCGCTAATGCTTTCGCAGCGGGGCATGAGGGCATGAGGGTACGGCGTGCCGGCCCCTGCTGCCCGATACCCAAAGGATTGTCATCCCCCGGCGCGCGGCGAAAAGCGTTCCGTTCGCACGAAAGCGCGTCCGGGGGATCCAGTACGTCGGGACGGCTCAGGATTACTGGATCCCCCGGATGCTGACGCACCGGGGGATGACAGCGTGGGGTGGGTGTGTCGGGGCATTTCGCAGCGGGGGATGACAGCGCTGGAATTCATTCGCAATGCCACTGGTTTCTCCGCGGGTTAAGCATCGCTTAATACCATTTGGCGACACTGGGATCGAGATGCCGGTGTGCAGGTTCTGGCTTTGAGGTGTGTGCTTTGCTGCAGTTTGCGTTGCTGACGGTATTCCCGGGCGCGATGGCGTTTGCCGCGGCCATGGATCTGTTCACGATGACGATCCCGAACCGGGTGTCGCTGTTTCTGGTGGCGGCCTTCCTGGTGCTCGCGCCGTTCAGCGGCATGAGCCTCGTCGACTTCGGCATCCACCTGGCGGTTGCCTTCGGCATGCTGCTGATCGGCATCGTATTCTTTCTGCGCCGATGGATGGGTGGGGGCGACGCCAAGCTGATCGCCGCGGCCTCGCTGTGGATGGGCGCGGAGAATCTGTGGCCCTACATTGCCTCAGCCGTTCTGGTGGGCGGCGTGCTCGGCGTGCTGCTGCTGGCATATCGCTCCATTCTGCCGCCGGTCTGGCTGTGCCGCCAGGAATGGGCGATGCGGCTGCACAACAAGGACGAAGGCATTCCTTACGGCATCGCGCTGTGCGCCGCCGGCCTGATGGTCTATCCGTCGACGGCGTGGATGACCGTCCTCGCCGGCTGATGGCGGCCGGAAAGGCCCTTTACGGCCCAAATCCCAGCGCCGTATCCAAATTGCTCCAATCCGGGACAGAATTAACGGGCCATTGACCATTGTCGCGCAATATCGCCTGGACATCACTTGAGATAGTCCGGGCGAAAGGACCCTGTGCGCGATGAAGCGTAAACAAATGCTTGTTCTGGCCTTTGCGGTGATCTGCGGCCTGCTGGCCATGCTCGGAATGAGGAGCATCATGAGCAAGCCGGCGCAGAAGGTCATCGTCGACACCAAGCAGATCGACACCATCGATGTGCTGGTCGCCAAGCAGCAGATCGGGCTCGGCGATTCGATCAAGGCCGGCGACATGCAGTGGATGGGATGGCCGCGCGCCGGCGTCACCAACGGCTACGTGACACGGCAGAACAATCCCAAGGCCATCGAGCAGTTCGTCGGTGCCATCGCCCGCGCACCGTTCCTGCAGGGAGAGCCCATCAAGGAGCAGAAGCTGATCAAGGCGGCCGACGGCGGCGTGATGGCGGCGATCCTGCCGGCCGGCATGCGGGCGATCTCGACGCCGATCCGTGAGGAGACCGCGGCGGGTGGCTTCATTCTGCCCAACGACCGGGTCGATGTCGTGCTGACTCGCAAGCTGCGCAGCCGCAACGGCGGCGAGGATTATGTCAGCGATACCTTGTTCCGCGACGTTCGGATCCTCGCCATCGGTCAGCTGATCGAGATGAAAGAGGGCAAGAAGGTCGCCGAGGGCAAGACCGCCACGCTCGAGCTCAATCCGCAGCAGTCCGAGCAACTCGCGCTGGCTCGCTCGATGGGTGAAATATCGCTCGCCTTGCGCAGCATTGCCGAAAAGACCGAGGGCAATCCGACTACCAACAGCGACAGTCTCAGAAAAGAGAACGGCCGCGGCAATTCCATCAGCGTTCTGCGTTATGGCGTGAAGTCGAGAGCGTTCGGCGTGAACTGAGTTGAGTCAATTCCGTCAGTTCGTGAACAAGGTTTCAAAACCCATGCGACAGATGCTGAAAAACGTCAGGGGAGCGGCCGTACTTGGCCTGGCCGCGACACTGGTTGCCCCGCAGATCACCGGTTTCGGCAGCGGCGCCTTGGCCGGCTCCAAGCGGGCCGCCGCGGTGCTGCCGAACGATACCGAGCCCGAAGAGATCAATCACACCTCGGTGCTGCGGATCGATGACAACGAGGGCTTTCCGCAGTCGCGGCATGTCCGCGTCGGCCGCAACAAATCGATGATGATCGACTTCCCGCGCGAGCTGCGCGACGTGATGGTTTCCGATCCTGAGATCCTGGACGCCGTCGTGCAGAGCTCCAACCGCGTCTATCTGATCGCAAAAAGCAAGGCCGGCGCCGTCAACGTGTTCTTCTTCGACAAGAACGGCGAGCAGCTGGTCACGCTCGAAGTCACCGTCGAGCGCGATACCAGCTCGCTGGAGCGGCTGCTGTCGCGATTGATCCCGGGCTCGAGGATCAAGGTCGAGATGCTGAACGAAACCGTGATCCTGACCGGCGGGGTACGCAACGCGATCGATTCCAATCGCGCCAACGACCTTGCCGCCCGGTTCATGGCAACGCCGCCGGCGCAATCGGATCAGGATACCCGGCCGTACGCGAAGGTAATCAACATGCTCACCGTGGAAGCGGAGGAGCAGGTGATGCTGAAAGTGACCGTGGCGGAGGTCAACCGCACGGTTCTCAAGCAGATGGGCATCAATCTCGGCGCCGCCATCAACTCGGGCAGCTTCTCGACCAACATCCTGACGCAGAACGCATTGCCGATCACCGCCGCCTCCGGTCTGCCGACGCTCGCCAACATCGGCATCGCCACGGCGACGGGGGGCGCCATAACGCCCGGCAGCCAGGTCATCGTTTCCGGCGCGGGCGAGCAGCTCAATGACGCAGCAAAGTCCGTCACAACCAATGGCGCCAGCGGTTTCATCGGCAAGGACGTGGCGTATGCGATGCGCTTCTTCGAGCGGCAGGGCCTCGTGCGGACTCTCGCCGAGCCGACGCTGGTTGCGGTGTCGGGCGAGTCCGCAAAATTCCTGGCAGGCGGCGAATTCCCGGTGCCGACGGTCGATACCACCGGCGCCCTGGCAGTGACGTTCAAGGAGTTCGGTGTCGGTCTCGCCTTCTCGCCGCTGGTGCTCAGCGAAGGCCGCATCAGCCTGAAGATCGAGAGCGAGGTGTCCGAGCTGTCGACCGACGGCGCGGTGACGCTCTCAAACATCTCGATCCCGGCATTGAAGAAGCGGCAGGCGAAGTCGACGGTGGAGTTGCCGTCGGGCGGCTCGCTGGCGATCGCCGGGCTGCTTTCGGAAACGACCAAGCAGAGCATCGACGGCACGCCCGGCCTCAAGGATCTGCCGGTGCTCGGCACGCTGTTCCGCAGCCGCGATTTCACCAGCAACGAGACCGAGCTGGTGGTGATCGTGACGCCGTACGTCGTCAAACCTACCGCACGTCAGAACCTTGCCCGGCCGGACGACGGCTTCCTGCCCGCGTCCGATCTGAAGGGCGACCTGCTCGGCCACATCAACCGGGTCTACGGCCGCGGACGAGAGGCGGTACCGGCAGGCGGCTACAAGGGCGACGTTGGGTTCATCGTGGAATAAGCCGGACGGATGGAGAGTGTCATGAAGTTCGCAACAGTAAATTCTAAAACGCGAGCGGTTGCAGCCAGGTCGAAGGCGGCCGTGCTGATCTCCGCTTCCCTGATGGGCCTGGTGCTGACCGGTTGCAAAACCGACGAGCCGCAAGGCGGGTTCGTGGCCGGCTGGCAATACACCGATCCAAGCCAGCGGCACCCGATCCTGGTATCGCAGGAGCCGGCCCGGCTCAGCGTCGCGGTGCCGCGCGGCACGATCGGCTTGTCTCCCCAGCAGCGGGCCAACGTGCTGGATTTCATTGCGCGCAACAAGGGTGGCTCCAACGCCAGCGTGGTGATCGCGGTTCCGGCCGGTGCGCCCAACGAGGTTGCCGCGGTCCGTGCTGCCGAGGACCTCAGACTGGCGTTCAGCGCGCACGGCGGCAGCCAGGTCCGGATCGAGGCCTATACCGACGACAGCGATCCGCAGCCGCCGATCCGCATTTCCTACCTGCGCTACACGGCGGAAGGACCCGAATGCGGGCGCTGGCCGACCAACCTCTCGGCCAACTACGAGAACGTCAATTCCGCGAACTTCGGCTGTGCCTCGCAGAAGAACCTCGCCGCGCAGGTCGCCAATCCAGCCGACCTGCTCGGGCCGCGCGAGATGGACCCGCGTTCGGGGGAACGGCGCGGCAAGGTGTGGGAGAACTACATCAAGGGTGAATCGACCGTCGCGAAAAAGGACGAGTCGGAAAAAGTCAAGGTCAAGGGAGCTGAATAGTCGCCATGAGCAATCCAGCGAAAACGTTCGAAGATCTCGACGACCCGACCGGCCCGCAACCCGCCGGATATGGGGAAACCGACGCACAAGCCGTCGAGAAGGCACGGCCGATACCGCGCATCTCGATCCAGGCATTCTGCGAGGATTCGCGCACCGCGGAGGCCGCACAGATCGCGGCGGAGGACCGGCGGCTGTCCAAGGCGCACGTGTCGATCCACATGGGCGGGGCTCCGGCTGCGGTGGCGCACTATCAGGAGGCGCCTACGCCGAACCTGATCATCATCGAATCGACGCTCGGCCGCGCCGAGATGCTGGGCGAGCTCGACCGGCTCGCGGAGTTCTGCGATGCCGGCACCAAGGTCATTGCCATCGGCCACATGAACGACGTGGTGCTCTACCGCGAGCTGCTGCGCCGTGGGGTCGGCGAGTACCTGATCGCACCGATCCAGCCGATCCAGCTGATGGAGAGCATCTCCAATCTCTACAACAATCCGCAGAGCGATCCGGTCGGCTCGGTGATCGCGTTCATCGGCGCCAAGGGCGGCGTGGGGTCGAGCACCATCTGCCACAACGTCGCCTGGGCGCTGTCCGAGAAATTGAAGTCCGACGTGGTGATCACCGATCTCGATCTGGCATTCGGCACCGCCGGGCTCGATTTCAACCAGGATCCGATCCAGGGAATTTTCGATGCCCTCTCCAGTCCGGAGCGGCTCGACGAGGTGCTGCTGGATCGGCTGCTGACCAAGTGCTCGGAGCATCTGAGCCTGTTCGCGGCACCGGTAACGCTCGATCGTGAGTACGATGTTTCCGCCGAAGGCTGCGACATGGTGCTCGACGTCGTGCGCCAGAACGTGCCTTTCGTCGCGGTCGATCTGCCGCATGTGTGGACCTCGTGGTCCAAGCGCGTGCTGATGCAGGCCGACGAGATCGTGGTCACGGCGGCACCCGATCTTGCCAATCTGCGCAACGCCAAGAACCTGATTGATCTGCTGAAGGCCGCGCGCACCAACGACGGGCCGCCGCATCTCGTCATCAACATGGTCGGCACACCCAAACGCCCGGAAATCGCTGCCAAGGAGTTCGCCACCG
>Ga0209069_10000606_pt1 | contig 16872 bp, 19 predicted proteins | sample Str013_2_FD_187202 | JGI IMG/M metagenome (GOLD analysis project Ga0209069, IMG submission 187202) | Freshwater sediment microbial communities in response to fracking from Pennsylvania, USA - Straight Creek_MetaG_SC_2013 (SPAdes) (version 2) | ecosystem: Environmental > Aquatic > Freshwater >...
CAGGAAATTATTGCGGCGCATCATGCGCGACGGTCACGGTGATCTGTTGAACCGTGTCCGCTATCGTCCGGTGTTGCGCATCCGACCAATAGATTCGCAAGGTGTTCTTGCCGGGCTTCGCTGGCAGGTCGAACAAGAACAGATAGCGGTCCTCCCCCAAGCGGACGAACTGCTCTCGGCTCGGCATCATCGATACGTCCTGAGCATCGATGTGGAGATGCGTGCCTGGCACTGGAGCGCTCATCGTCATTTTGCTCAGGTCGGCCGGTGTCTGAAATATGACTGCCAGTTGGGTGCCTACGGTGGCACCGTTTTCCGGCATCAGTATTTTCAGGGCCGGCAACTGCGCCGGTGCCTCGCTGGCGTTCGGCATCATGTCCCCACCGGGATGCTGATGGTGCATATGCTCATTGTTGGATTGCGCGATTGCTGGCGACGCGGCGAGTATCGCTAGCACCGGGAGCATCTCAAAAAAACAGAGCCGCTTGGAAATCATCAATGTCTCCTTTAACTGATGGAGATACATCATCAATGGATGTGATTGTCCGGCGCCCGCAATATTTGCGGCTCCGTGTTGAGTTTGTTTACTTGCTGGAGGAGCCGGTCCGTCGGACTCCATCCATTGGGATCCTCGTCGGCAATCCAGCGACCACGAATATAGCCGAACCGATCAATCAGGAATTCCATATGGCTTCTCTTTATGCCCAAGCTACGACCATCGCCACGATTCAACAGCGTGCGCGACAAGAGTTCGTAGCTCTCCCGGATCTCGTCGGCACCGCCACGAACGATTGTCGCGGAGCCGCCAACGCCGGCATCGGGAATATCGGATATCACCAAGACCACCAGACCGTTGGTTCGCATCCGATCTAAGTCCCGACTCAGTTCGCGCATGCGCGCGAGGCTGAGCTCTCCGCCTGGGTCTGGAAAGACGAGCAAGACATTGCTTTGCTCCCGAAAGTCCTTGAGTTCGCGGGCCTTGTCGTCGTTACCGTCCAGGTAGAAGCCGGGGGCGCCCAGCCAGGGACGCTCGGAAACGATCGAGGGCGACAGTACGCGGGCCTGAAAGCCTTGGGAAAAAGCGCGCAAGAAATTGATCACGTCCCATCGATCTTCATCGCTCAAGACATCCGCAAATCCGGGCATGCCGCTTGGCTGAATCCCGTGCTCCAACCACCAGTACATGTCGCCCGCCGTATGCAGGGCCGTATGCGGTTCGCTGAGATTCGCCGGCTGCTTCGGCAGCCCCTTCGCCGCCGGCCCATCGCCAAGGCCGCCCGGGCCGTGGCACGCCGTGCATTGCCGTTCGAAATGCTTCTTTCCTTCGAACATCGACACCGTCAGGTACGGCACCGTGGAACGGCGGTACGTGTCTGGATAGGCCGGGACCGTTAGCGGCCACAACGCGACTCCCATTCCCACCAGACCTGCGGCAACGACCGCTGCCAGCTGTGGCGCCACCATGCCTTGGCGGCTCCTCAGCAGCCAGACTGCGGATAGCGCCGCAAGCATAGCCCCGCTGACAACCAACAACGGCGTCGGCCATACCGGCCACGTCGCGTCAATTGTGAAACGGAACGGCAGCCACCAATAGGGCTGTTCGTGAGCCGCTGGCTTCGTCTGGGACAGCATGCCGGCGAGGCCGAGGACGACTGTCGCCAGACCCAGTTCCAGCGATACCCAGCGAGCTGCGGCGGCGTATCGTTGGGGTGCGCGCGACATTGTCGTTACAGCCGGCAGGAAGGCCTGACGCATATGGTTGGCGGTGAGCAAAATGCCGAACAGCACCGCGACCTTGCTGCAAATCAACAAACCGTAGCGCGTCCCCAGAAGATCGCCCTGCGTGTTTATAAAACTGGCGCCGAGCGCCACGCCGGAGACGACGGTCGCGACCACGCAAATCGTCGCAAGTCTCGAAAAGCGATTGAGCGCCGCAGCGGTGTAACCGCAGCGCTCGGCGTTTGCGAACGGGCCGACCGTCAACACCAGCCCGATCCAGGCCGGCAGGCCGCCGATCCACGCGCTGACGGCCACCGCGTGCATGATGTGGAACGGCAGGAGCCAAGGTGCCAGTTCCTCTCCTGCGGTGTGGCCGGCCAGCGGACCGGCCGCGGCGACAATCGTCGCCAGAACCAGAACCAGTCCCGCGCCCGCCGACCGCGGGAGTTTCGCCTTTACCGGAAGAAGGGCGGGCACGAGCAAGATCGGCAGGAGCGAGAGCTTGAGAAGGGCGACACGGCCGTACCGCGTATGAAACGCAAAGCTCTTCAACCATTCCCCTTCACCAATCATCCGCCCGAGGGGCAGATCGACGGTCGCGGCCGTCTGAGCGACCAAGCCCGTGACGGTCGCCAGGAAACAAATCGACACCGCCCACAGGAAGCTTCTGTTCCCCCTATCGCGCCACGCGCGCAGAATTGGATCCGCTGTCGGACGACTTAACAGCAGAAACGCCGCGCCGCCGATGAGCCAAGCCTGCGACAGATACTCCGCGAGGCGAGAGAGAACCGAGACAAACTCGGTCACGGCGACTTGGCATCAGTCTTAACGCTGAACTGGTAACCGTACTCAACAACGTGTCCGTCCTGCGAGAGAACACGGTAATGCACGGTAAAGACCCCTGAACCGATGGTCCGTATCGGCGCTTTGATGCATTTGGGGTCACTGCCCGCTTGCAACTCGCCCAACAGGACGGTCGTCCCCTTCGCGTCCTCCAAGGTGACCGACGAGAACTTCACTTCGACTGCCTCATTGAAGCAAAGGTCGAGCGACTGGGGAGCTTGCGTCAGCACCGAGCGACTCCCGGGCACGGACCTGACGAGCGCAGCGTGTGCATGTGCCGAGGTCGGCACTGCCAGTGCGATCAGGGACATGACTATCGTTTCTCTCAACATGTCCCAACCCATTCCTTCCTGGTCCTTCGCCGTCGCGTCACTGTTGGCTGTTGCCGTGAATCGCGAACTCTTTGCGGTCTCTATTCCGAACTGATCTGCCGGCCATTCCTCCGCTGCGGGCCATGACCCATGCCAACATCACGGTCGCGGTTATCGGGCGGTTCATCATCGCGACCAGAACCGTTGCGGTTGCGGCCCAGATGCCGACAGCGTTCGCCAGCAAATACCGCGTTTCCGCTCGTAGCGCCTCGACCTGAAGACAGGCTTGGAGCGAAAGGCGTCGCCGATGGCCGAATCGAACCATTGCATTTCCCAAAGCTTCCCTCTGAGCTGCTTGCCAAATTCAGGGGGATCCGGCGGATTCGAGAAACTGGATGATCCGACTTCGTAAGGGGGGCCAGTCCTCGTGCACCCCGGCCCCTTCGCAGTAGACGGTCCGTCCACCGGGTACACACCCCGAGAAGGTGACGCACCCGTCGTCTTGTGGCAAGGGCGGCTTTGCCAAATCACAGGCATTGCAGCGGGCCCACCATAGTGCGGCTTCCTTTCCCCAACCTGGAAAATGTGTGTCCCGTTTGCCGTGCATAACCATTACCGGAATGGGCTCCGGGCATTGAAAACCTTCAAAGTCCTTCCGGAAGAATCCGGCGGCGCTCGGAGCAATTGCCGACACGGTACCTTTGGTTTCCTTCAGAAGGGCGAGCGCGGTCGACACTGTTCCGCCGTCGGAGTGTCCCGTCGCATAGACTCGGTTTGGATCGACGCACCAAGAGCTGGCAACTTCCTTGGGTACCCGCGCAAGTCCTATTACCGTTCGCTGCGAAAGGGGGCGGCTGCCAACATAGGCCACTATGAACCCTCTGCGAGTCGCATCGGTGGTCAGGCGAGTAAGAGCTTCGCTCTGTTCCGCAGAATGTCCCGCTGGTGCGTAGACTACGAGCAGGGGATGCGTATAGGTGGGATCGAGGTTTGCCGGTGCCCTCACGTTGTAATGGAAGCCGTCGCGCGACGAGAGTCCGTTGGTGGCACCTGCTGCGCCCGGCTTGTTGTCGCAATAGCCTCGGCGAACAGCGGGTGCATACGAGAAGCTGGCGACCAAGGTCCCCTCCGGCGCTTCTGACGATCCGGAGCATGACGCCACCACAAGCACAACGGCAACGCGCATCCCGATACCTATCGGTTCCGCTGCCCTTAATGCTGAAGAGAATGCCGAGACCCGGTTCGCGGAAACAGCGAACGTGCGCAATATCCCACGTTCGATAATTCTTCGTAATCTTGACGGGCGCACCAAGATCGAACACAGCGTAAGAACAGAGTGTGTCACAATTTGCCCTGACGACCGGCTGGTTGTCGACGTGTCGACGGTGACAGCGTCACTGGCTGTCGATGATGGGCCGATTGAGAGCCGCAATATTGACGCCGTCGCCAAAGATATCGTTTTCATCGATGATGATGTCGCCGGCGTGTATCCCGATGCGAAATTCGATCCCGGCGTCTTGTGGTACATCAGTGTTTTGCTTCGCCATGCTGCGCTGGACTTCAGCGGCGCCTCTGGCGGCATCGACTGCGCTCGCGAACTCAACAAGCATTCCGTCGCCAGTGGTCTTGACGATACGACCGCGATGGTGGGGTCGACAAAGGCTTTTCTGATCGCCTTGAGTCGGGCCAGCGTGCCTTCTTCGTCGGCACCCATGAACTGGCTGTAGCCAGCGATATCCGCCGCCGTCGCCGTTCAACGCGTTCGCCGGTCAAACAATGCCCCTAGATCGGCAATTTCATCCTTACCTATCAAAGCATGGCGGACCGCCGCCGGGCTAGGGCCAATGGGGTGAAAATCGGCTCGGACGGTCACGGGGTCGAAATATCCGGGTCGGGTCACTGAAACGGACCTGCCGGCCTTTAGCCACGACGTCTGCTCTTCCCCAATTGGCGGATATGCACGGCGCTGACGACGATTCAATGTGATCCTCTCAACCGGCACCACTCGATCGGCCCATGAAGGCGGCAACAGGCGTTCGCCACGCCACGCGAGCTATTTCCCGAGCGCCGCCGTGACCGGTCCAACGAGTTGTTCCGCCAGCACGCGGTAACCTTCGGGCGTGAGATGTTGTCCATCGGGCTGGTGCGGCAATCCATTCAGCATCCCGTTCGGCAACATCACAACCTTGATCCCCATCGAACCCAGTCGGCTCTGGATTGCAGGCGTGTTGTCGGCGGCCAGCTTTCGTCGGTCATTGCCACCGGGTTGCAAGATCACGACACTGGTGCCCCTGGGAACCGCGCGGTCCAGCCTGGCCAGCATTTCGCCGGTCGTATTGCCGTTGATGCCGGCGTTGACGACCCGGACGTTGATGCCCTTTGCACGAAGCAGACCTTCGAGCTGAGCCGGATATGCCTGGCTCCGCGAAACGCCCTTGCCGAAGGTGTTGCTGGCCCCCAGCGCGACGACCGTCGCTGCGCGAGCTGCGCTGTATCCCAGGAGCATCTGCGATACCGCGAGCAGCACAAGCAGTCTCGGTGATTTTACAAGCATTCTGCCAATCCTCGATTTGAAAGGGCCGGACCACCGCCTCCCGCGTCAACGCGCTCACGAGCGGCGCACCGAGGCGCGGTATCGGATGAGATCAGAAATACGCCGGAAGGATGTGGATCGGGATCAAATATCGAATCCACATGCTGGCCGTGATCGCGGTCAGCGGCGAAGTGTCGGCGCCGATGAGGTAGCGAACGGGTTTCACAACCAGCTCGGGAGATTTTGCATCCAGCAGTCACCGTTCGGTCGTCGTCCACAGGAATCTCCGGCCTCATCAGCCAGGATTTCGACACACGCTTGCTTCCGTCACCGCGGTTTGGTGCAATAAGGTGGGGTGATTCGATATGAAGTGGATGCGCGAACGCGATCTTCTGATCGCGCAGACGATGGCATTCGTTCAGTCGGTCGCCGGCAAGAAGCCGGTGGCGGAAAAAACATATGGCACGTCGGAAGCGGCCAGCCCCGACATTGCCGAGACCGATATCGCGTCGACACGGCTGCCCGATATCGAGGCGCTGCTGGCCGAAACCATTGCGAAACCGAAGCCTGGCCTCCTCCCCGAGCCGCCGCCAAAAGCGGCTATTGTTTCCGGTGTGGGATCCCGCAGCGAATTCGAGGACGAAATCAGGGCGCGGGTCGCCAAGTTCCGCGCTCACCAGCAACGGGTGAGCCGCGAGCGCGACGCCTACTTCACCGCGACCATGGCCAAGATCCACGCTTCCCTCCGGGATGGCTCCGGCTCTCCCCAAGTGTAGTCGCAAGTGTAGTTGCGCGTGTCGCCGCGTAGCCCTCACCGTTCGCCGATCTTTTCCAGCACGGGCAGCAGATATTTCAGGAAATCGGTCGGGTTTTCGCTCATAGGGAAGTGCCCGATGCCCTTCATGATGGTGGCCTCGCTACCGGGTATGCTTTCGGCCACGTCGAGCGTTTCCTGCGGCGTGCAGGAATAATCATATTCGCCGGACAGCAGAAACAGCGGGCATCGCCTGACGTCGATCTGGGCGACTCGGCCGCGGATGTCGCCATCGAGCTTGTAGAAATACAGATCGCCCTTGAAGACGCCGGGGCCGCCCTGCATGTAATGCCACAGCGTTTCCCAGCGCTCCTTGTCAGGCGCATCGGGACCGACCAGGCCGGAGACGATGGCGGCAGCGACCTCGCCGCCGTGAACGTCCGGCCGGTGCAGGAAATTCAAATCGTAATAAGGATCGACATGCGCGCCGGCCTGCAAGCCGATGATGGCGCGAAAACTCTCGGGATGTTCCAGCGCGAGATGCAGCGCGATACGCCCGCCGATCGAACAGCCGATCAGGATCGGCTTGTCGAGTTCGAGCGCGCGGATCACGTCCAGGATCATGGCGGTATATTGCGCCGAGGTGAGCTGGTACTCCTCCTCGTGCCAGCCCGATGGCGGTGAGGATTTGCCGTGCCAGGGCATGTCGAAGGCGATGACGCGATGGTGGCGCGTGACCCTGATATCGTTCATCAACGCGCGGTATTGCCGGCCATCGGCACCCGCGGTGTGCAGGCAGAACAGCGGTGTGCCCTCGCCCGCCTCTTCGACATAGAGGCGGTGCGGCCGACCGAACAGGTCGAGATGCATGTAACGGCCGACGATCGGTTCGAACCTGACGCTCATGCCGCGGCTCCCACTTGGCGCAGCTTGGCCAGCGCTTCCTTGAAATAGCGTAAGTTAGCCATAAATATCTTGAGATCGCCTTCGGCTCTCAAGGCGCGCCGCTTGATCAGCGCCATCAGGTCATTCGAACCGGGCGGCGGACGCTGGCTCCAGAACTTGGCCCATTCCTCCTCCGACGCGCGCAACGCAAAGGCGGAAGATGGCATCACCAACGGGCCCGGCGTCACCGACGCGATGCGGCCCTCGAAGATCGAGATCAGCCACGCGGCGGAACCAACCTCCAGAAGGAAGGTGGTCGTGAGGTAGCGGCCCCGCCGGACCAGTCCTTCATCGGCGTTGACCCGCTGCTGGAGCGTCTCAATCATCCCATCCCCCTGTCATGGCGGCCCACTGCCCGCTGTTTTCCCGCATGATGGGTGGAATGGACCGGACGTCAATCGGCTGGGTTCGTCGCTTTTTAAACGGCTTTCTTCACGCGAACCGGCACCAATTTCGCCTGGAGTGGCTTCAGAGCCAGGCGAATACCAGTGCCACATTGGCCGCGCAGGCCGCCAGCAACGCCACCGTCAGCGAGAGCTGAACCCGGTCGGAAGCGGTATGAGGCGTCGTTCCCATGGCCGGAACATCCGGCGATTCTGGCGGGAGTGTCCTGGAGTTTCTTTTTGGTCGGATTCATAACTTGTTTACGACTCAGGCACGCCCGCCAAATGCTCGATTTCGGCGCTTTCACAGACCTGTGAAGGCTACCGGGCCGCCAGCCCGCAAACCCGCTCGTTGCCTTCGCGTTGACGGTCTTTGGCAGGAGCCCGATATGCCCTACGCGCTGTTCAGCAACGAGGCCAAGCTAAGCAAGACCTATCCGACCGAAGCCGATGTCTGGAAACAGGCGAGGCTTTGCGGATTGGTCGTGGATACGGCGTCTGACAAGGAAAATGCCGCACCGCGCCCGGTGCTGGACCATGATTATGAGATCAGGCGCTGCCGTCCGGATCCCGGCGAGGACCCCGCCAGGAACAAGGCCGACGCCGAGCGCGATGCCGGACTCGAATTGGAGTTGAGTTCCTGAGAGCCCTCAATCGTCCATCGTCCGGGCATCATGCACCGGAAAATCCGACCGACCAAAACCAACCAGAATGAAACCGCCAACTACGGCGTTGCTGTTGCCAGCGAGGCCTGTTCCGAATCCAGTGTCACGCACGCCTTGCGACGGTGCAGGCCGCGGATCGCGCCGGTCACCTTGAGCACCTTGCCCACGGGACATGACACGTCATTCACGAAAACGATTTCGTAGGGCGCCAGCATCAGAGGCTCGGATTTCAGCACGGTCTGGGCCGCGCACGGCAATGAAATTGCTGCGAAGAACAGCACTAAACCGAAAACACGCATTTTTTGTGATCCACCATGACCGGCGCAAAGCATAATAGCGCATCGCGGGCGAAAGTTTCGTGTGCTGCAAAAATTATTTTTGCGGCACCCAAGGCAAGCCCGCAGGGGGCTGCTGCCCTGGGCTCACCGATTTTCTTGACGCTAGATAAAGACCGCTTCTAGCCGGCCTTTACGGGGATTCCAGGATACCCCTCAGTATTTGGCGGCGACGGGACCACCCCAGCCGAACCGGTAGTTGACCCCCGCCTTGACGGTATGCTCGTCATTCCCGAACCGGGCGCCTGCGATCGCGGCGGGACCGGTAGTGAACGTGGTGTTGCCGAAATTGTAGTACTGGTACTCGGCCTTGGCCGACCAGTTCGGCGCGAACAGGTATTCAAGGCCGGCGCCGACGGTATAGCCGTCCTTGCTGTTACCGCTGGTAGTAAAGCCGGCCGGCAAGCCGGCCACGGCGACCCCGATATTGTTGTTGTTGCGCCAAGCGTAACCACCCTTGGCATAGAGCAACGCCGGACCCCAGGTATAGCCGAGCCGGCCGGTCACCGAACCAAGCTGGTCCGCATTCGAGGTGACCCGCGTACCATCAGGGAATAGCACGCCGTGATTGGTTCCACCGGTCAGCCAGCTGTATTGAGCTTCGATACCCATCACCCAGTTGGGAGCAAACTGGTAGTCGAAACCGCCCTGTACGCCGCCGAGGAAACGTGCGTCGCTGCCCTGCAAGCTGTTGTTGCCTGCGAAGGCGCCGCCGACATGGCCACCAATATAAAACCCGGTCCAGTTGTAGATCACGGCAGGCGCAGTATAGGCCGGGGCTTTCGAATAGGTACGAGCCGGTATGTCGGCCGCGAATGCGGGCGCCGCGAGGGCGGCCAGGGCCGCAGAGACGGCTGCGCCGAAGATAAGCTTCTTCATGAGTGGTTTCCCGTTACTATCGTTGCGACACTCATCAAACAACATGGCCTGAATTAGGTTGCTTCGCGGCAAAGGCCGACCCGCAGATGGTGCCCCACTGTGACGGCGCGGCAACAAGGCGCTTTTGTTCCCTGCCACAGAGGGGTTTTTTCGTCGGTTAACCCGGCAGTTCCCCGTCAAATAGATGTCGCGGACGGCTAACCCTGCGTTCGAAGCTCCCCGAAAAGTGATCCAGTTCCGTTAACTCTTTGACGGAAATGGCAACCCGACGACGCAAGCCTCGGTATCTGGAGCGATCTCATCCGGCAGCTATCGCGTCAATTTCTCCATCGCCGGAAACGGCGCGTAGGATGCGCCGGCACAAGGCTCGCCGGCGCTTTCGACGAGACGGTCCAGCCTGCCGTCGACATAGAGCACGGCGCGCTCGCGCGGCTCGCGATAGGAGCCGTCGGATTCGCGCAAGGTAAACTTCAGACAACTGACATAGCGCAGCCTGCCGCCCAGGGTACGCTGGACCGGCTCGGCCATGGCCGCGTCACGCATGCCGGTGGGATTGTTGAGATAGGTCTTCATGAAAGCCAGAATTTCGGCGCGGTAATTGGTCGGGAACGGCTGGTTCGAGACGCCACGATCGTTGGTGTAAGTGATGCTCTTGACTTCGTCGCCGCTTGCGCAGGCCGCGAGCGCGACCGGCAACAGCAAAATCATCGCCGCGCGCTTTACCGATATCCCCAAGGCAATTCTTCCAGTTCACCCCGGGGATTTTCTTAGACCGCCCCGCGGTCAAATGGAATTCGTATCTGGGTTATCAGCGCATCTCGGCGAACAAGCATGGCGGTTGCGCGAGGCCCACCGACAGCACCAACCCACGGCCATTGGGGAAGCAATGGCGCGTGGGCTGGGTCTGATACCCGCTGGCGCGGCGGGGCAATGGGAGCGAACCGCGCCGGCGGATCAGGTTCAGCCGCGCTTGGCGGCGGAAGTCGATGTAACCGGCTTGGTCGCAACCTTCGCCGACGGGCTCGCCTTCAGCGCACCCATCTTGCTGTGATGACGATGATGCCGGACGTGCTTGTGGTGATGACGGCCCATCCGGGCATTGGCGTTCAGCCCCTTCGACTTCGCCGCATCGGCCTTGATGACGGGCGCCGGCGCGGTCGTGGTCTTCGCGTCGGTGGTCTTGGCGGGTGTTGCGGCAAGCGCGGGCGCGACGATGACGGAGGCTGCAAGCAGCGCGGCTGAAATGGTCTTTAACATGGCGATCTCCTCGTTGACGGGGATCGGGTGTCACCGGTCGGATGGCCGGGGCTCGCCGATCATGCCGATGACCTTATGAGCCGCGCACTGAACCCTGCCTGAAGCAAAGCGATGGACTTCGTTCATCTCGATGACATGTTCGTCATGTTCGCCGGGAGCGACCGCTCGTCAAAATCGCTTGAGTGGCCGGGAATGTTATCATCCAGCGGGTGTTCAAATCGGCGGGCGTGGGTATAGGATCGCCAGATCCGACATCAGGAGAAATGCATGAACAAACTGGCGATCAGGCTTCTAACGCTCGCAGCGTTGTCGCTGACACTCGTGGCAGCGCCCGTCATCACGACGGTCTATGCGGCGCCGGATAGCGATCCACCTCCCCCGGACAAGGGCAAAAAGAAAAAGTCGAGCGAAGTCCGGCCTGGCAGCGAGGAGACGGCGTTTTCGAACGGCTATCGTGCGGCCTATGCCACGATCTACCAGCGCAATGATTACGCCTCCGCGATCGAACAGCTCAAGGCGCTCGGCAAGGATGACAGCGCGCCGGTCGCCAATCTGATCGGCTATGCCTATCGCAAGCTTGGCGACTACAAGGTTTCGCAGGTCTGGTACGAGCGCGCGCTGAAGGCCGATCCCAACCACGTCAAGACCTGGCAGTATTACGGACTATGGCAGGTCGAACAGGGCAACCGGGATCAGGCGCAATATCACCTGAACCGGATCGCGGCCTTGGCCGGGACCGGCAGCGAGGAATATCGTTCGCTCGCCGCGGCGCTCGATAAGCCGCCGGGGACCGGTCTGGTTTATTGAGTTCGGCCGTTCGACCCGAGCCGGCGCAATCCCACGGGTTGCGCCGGCTTCGTTTTGTCCGATAGCATCGGCCACGCATCGCCGAACCATCCGCGCATCCCCGATCAGAACAATCAACCGGAATTTCTCATCTGACTCTTACCCAGGGGATCGAGCACATGGAGCCTTGGGCGCAATCCGCGATCGACTACATCAAGAGCTTTGTCGAATTCCAGTTGCGGGCGTCACAACGGCCAGGCTGCATCGTCGCGGTCGCCCATCGCGGCAAGATCGTCAGCGAATTCGCCTTCGGTGATGCCAACATCGTGACCGGCGAAAAGCTCACGCCACGGCATCGGTTTCGCATCGCGTCGCATTCGAAGAGTTTCACCGCGGCCGGTATCATGAAGCTGCGCGAACGCCGCAAATTGCGGCTCGACGATCCGGTCGGTCAATATGTCGGCGGCCTGCATCTCCAGATCGCGGAAACCACGATCGCCCAATTGCTCTCCCACAGCGCCGGGCTGACCCGTGATGGCGCCGACGCCGGGCAGTTTACCGACAGCCGGCCCTACCTCGGACCGAAAGAACTAATAGCGGAACTCAAGCTGCCGCCGGTCATCGTGCCCGGCACCCGCCTCAAATATTCGAACCACGGTTTTGGACTGCTCGGGGTCGTGATCGAAACGATCAGCGGGGAGCCGTACGGTGCCTGGATCGCGCGCGAAATCATCAAGCCCGCCGGCTTGCGCGAGACCGAACCGAACATGCCGATCGCGAAAGGCATTCCCTTTGCGCGCGGCCACACGCCCTGGCTTCCGCTCGGTCATCGCCTTGTCATTCCCGGCGACAATCCGACCAACGCCATCACGCCCGCCGCCGGCTTCATCAGCACCGCTGCCGACGTCGCACGATTCTTCGCGCAATTGGCGCCTCACGCAAAGCAGAGCATCATTTCCGCGGCCAGCCGCCGCGAGATGACCCGAAAGCACTGGCGCAATCCTGACTCCGCTCTGGAAGGATATTACGGTCTGGGAATCATGAGCGGCACCATGGCCGGCTGGGATTGGTTCGGCCATTCCGGCGGATTCCAGGGCTATATCTCGCGGACCTGCGTCATCCCCGCCTGCGATCTGACGATCAGCATCCTGACCAATTCCACCGACGGCTGGGCCGCAGCGTGGCTCGATAGCGCCATGCATATCCTGCGATCCTTCGCCACGCACGGCGCGCCCAGGCGCCGCGTGCGCGACTGGAGCGGACGCTGGTGGAGTTCGTGGGGGGCCGTCGATCTCGTTCCCAGCGGCAACCTGGTGATTGTCGGCAATCCCCAGATGTCCAATCCGTTCATGGACGCCACCGAAATTGAGATCACCGGCCGTGACGTCGGTCGGATATCGCTGGCGGCCGGATACGGTAGCTACGGCCAGTCGGTGCGACGCTCCCGCAACAAGGCCGGCGTTGTCACCGAAATATGGCTTGGAGGATCGAGGCTGAAGCGAGAAAAGGACGTGGTCGCCGAGTTGGAGCGCAACTACGCGCCGCGCAAACGCCGTCGCTGACGGCGAGCCGTTGTGCCTTACTTCATCACCGCCTCTACCTCCGCGCGAAACGCCTGCCGCGACGCGTCGCGCGAATAGAACATGTGCCCGCCCGGATAGACCACGAGCTTCATCCGGCTCGGGCCCGCAAGGGCCGGCAACTGGTCGAGGATGATCTTCGAGGCGAAATAGGGTGTGGCAAGATCGAACAGCCCGTGTCCCACCAATAGCTTCATGGTCGGATCGAGCGCGAGGATCTGCCGGAGCTGCGACACCGACTCGGTTGGATTTTGCCCGCGGCCGAAATCCCATGCGCTGCCGACGGCATCGTTGAGCAGATGATAGGATCCATCCGGCCGCCAGTTCAGCTTGTGCACAGTGAGATCGACCGCAGCACTGGTCAGCGGCGCCAGCAGCGAATCGCCGGATGGATCGCCGAATTGGGAAGCGCTGGAGTCCGGATAGGGATCGAACCCGCTGACTGAGCCATCGTAACGGCCGGTCACCTTGCCGTTGCGGCGGTCGAATTCTCTGCGGAACTCGGCGACACCAAAACGTCCGGCAAGCCGGCGGCTCACGGCTGGGTCGATACCCGTCAAGCCAGCCACCTTGTCAGCGAGCCGTGTCGTGGCCTCGGAATCGGCCTGCCCCTTGACCAGATCGAGCAGGAATTCGCCGCGCGCATAGCGTTCGACGTCGGCGAGATCGTCGCGTGTCACCGCGCCCTTCGCTTCGCGCGCCACCGCCGCCATGCTGGGAAGGCTCCCGACATATTGCAGCAGGCTGGAACCGGAGTAGTCGCGGAAGTCCAATAATGGGGAAACCAGAATGAGCCCGCGCACGCCGATGCCCTGCTGCATCTGCAGGTTGCGAACGATCTTGGGCCCACGGATTCCGCCATAGCTTTCGCCAGCGACGAATTTCGGCGACCGCAAGCGATCGTATTTTTCCAGCCAGCGCCGGATCACCAGCGCCAGCGCGCTGACGTCGCCATCGACCGAAAAGAACCGCTTGCGCACCTCCTCGCCTGTTGCGACGAACCGGCTGTAGCCGGTGCCGACAGGATCGATGAACACGAGATCGGTGAAATCGAGCCAGGTTTCGGCGTTGGGTAGCAGTTCGGGCGAAGCCGACGAAACCGCGCCATTACCACTGATAGCAAGTCGCCAGGGCCCGGCAGCGCCGAGTTGCAGCCAGGCGGATGAAGCGCCCGGCCCGCCATTGAACAGGAACGTCACCGGTCGGTTGCCAATGTCGCTGCCGTCGAGTTGATAGGACGTGTAGGCGATATCGACCTGTGGTTCGCCCTTGTCGTCGAACAGCCGGATCGAACCCGCGGTCGCCGTGAAATTGAGCATGCGGCCGGGTAGCGCCAGCGTGTAATGGGTGGTGGAATCCGGTGGCAACCGGTGCGGCTGGGCGGGCGTCGCGTCTCGCCCGGCGGCGGCCGATCCCTTGTCGCCCGGTTGCGCGGCTCCCGGCGCTGCGGTCGATTGTTCCTGTCGGGCCGGCGCGTGCGCTTCCGGCGGCTCCTGCGCATGGGTCTCCACCCCTACCGCGAAAGCCAGGAGCGCGATCGAGATGCACGCCTGACGTCGCGCCGCGAAACGGATGGCCATGTCTGTTGCTCCCTGGTTGCCGCGATCAGGCTGCGCGGAATTCACGGCCCGGAGCCGTTCGCCGCACGGCAATATAGTTGCGCCAAAGCGCGGCAGGTTCGGTAAGTGCACCTCTCGGGATCAACACTGATTGATCGGAAGCAGGCGCCTTCGTGTGCGGCGATCGCCTCAACCTGGAGAAGCCCCCACGGTTGATCTCGACAAATCCCGGCAAGGTCGTATAGACGACCTCCGCGCATCCAAGCGCCCATGAGCCCGCCGTTCGATGACCAGCCCCAAGCGATATGACCGAATCGCCTTTGTCGCGAGCGCTGGCACCGAAGCGCAAGCGGCGCTGGCGCAATTAACGAAGCTGTACGGCAATCAGGACGCCAACGACGCCGACGTCGTGGTGGCGCTCGGCGGCGACGGCCTGATGCTTCAGACGCTGCATGCGCACATGCGTACCGGAAAACCGATCTACGGCATGAATCGCGGCACCGTCGGCTTTCTGATGAACGAATTCAGTTCGCACGACCTGCATGCCCGGCTCGCGGCGGCCCGCGAATCCCTGATCCACCCGCTCCTGATGCGCGCGACCGACGCGCATGGCGCGGTGCACCTGCATCACGCCATCAACGAAGTCGCGCTGTTTCGCCAGACCTATCAGGCTGCGCGCCTGCGAATCCTGATCGACGAACGCGAGCGCATGGCCGAACTGATGGCCGACGGCATCCTGGTGGCAACGCCCGCCGGTTCGACCGCCTACAACCTTTCGGCGCAGGGGCCGATTCTGCCGATCAACGCTTCGCTGCTGGCGCTGACCCCGATCAGTGCGTTCCGGCCGCGGCGCTGGCGTGGCGCCCTGCTCCCCAACAGTGCTTTCGTCGTCATCGAAGTGCTCGAAGGCGAAAAACGCCCGGTAGCCGCGGTGGCCGACCATGACGAGGTGCGCGACGTCCATCGGGTCGAGGTGCTTTCCGACCGGACGATCTCGATGCGGATGCTGTTCGACCCCGGCCACAGCCTAGAGGAGCGTATCCTGCGCGAGCAGTTCGGGCACTGACCTCCATTGTCCCTGCGGTCACGGGAAACGCATGTGATCCGCCTGAACGGTTTCGCAACCATTCGTTAACTGCCGCTGCGATATGGTTAACGCCGGGTATAACCGCCTCCGGCGGGCGATACCCCGCGGGGCCGGGCCATGTATCGCATCGATTTCAACAAGCTGCGATTTCTGATTTGCGACGACAATCCGCATATGCGCCGGATTTTGCGCACGCTGCTGCATTCGTTCGGCGCGCGCGAGGCCTATGAAGCCGAAGACGGTGCCACCGCGCTCGAAATGTACAGCCTTTACGTGCCCGACATCGTGATCACCGACTGGTCGATGCCGATCTTCGATGGCCTTGAGCTCGCGCAGATGATCCGGCAACCGGACTCGCAAGGTAATCCCTACGCACCGATCATCATGCTGACCGGCCACTCCGAGAAACGACGCGTCACCGTGGCGCGCGACGCCGGTGTCACCGAGTTCCTCGCCAAGCCGATCTCGGCCAAGGGGCTCTATCAGCGCATCCTCAATGTGGTCGCCAATCCTCGCCCGTTCATCAAGACCAAGACCTATTTCGGGCCTGACCGCCGTCGTAATACCAACAACGCCTATATCGGCCCCGAGCGGCGCCTCGGCGGCGAGGTCGAGGTGATGCAGCAACCTTCGCTGCTCGACAAGGCCCGTTCCCCGGTCTAGTGCGCCAAAGGAAATTCTCATGGCCAAAGAAAAGCCCGCGGCGTTGCAGATCGAGACCTTCGCGGACCATCACGTCATCACGCAACCCAATCCGCTGCGCAAGGTGTTGCTCCGCGTAGGAGATAACCAGACCGACGATCCCGTCGCGCGTGCGGAAAAGGCGCTTGCCGGACTGTCCGGCGAGTTCAGGAACTGGATGACGATCGAGGCCGAACGCCTGTCGGCCGCCCACGCCGCCGTCCTGAGCCATGGCTTCACCAGCCAGACCCGCGAAGAGTTGTTTCGCGCGGCTCATGACATCAAGGGCGACGCCGCTACCTTCGGTTTCCCCTCGGCGGGCGCCGCGGCCGAGAGCCTGTGCCGTATCCTCGAGCACGCGCCCGAGCTCGATTCGGTGCCGCCGGACCTGATCGCCCATCACATCAATGCCATCCAGGCGATCGTGCGCGAACGCTCCCGGCACGATACCGTCGGTATCGCCAGCGAATTGAGCCGGCAATTGCGCGGCGTCGCAGATGAATTTCTAAAGCACGCCAATCGCGACCGCCCCGATCACCTCGAGGCCATTCTCGC
>Ga0209069_10000607_pt1 | contig 16869 bp, 14 predicted proteins | sample Str013_2_FD_187202 | JGI IMG/M metagenome (GOLD analysis project Ga0209069, IMG submission 187202) | Freshwater sediment microbial communities in response to fracking from Pennsylvania, USA - Straight Creek_MetaG_SC_2013 (SPAdes) (version 2) | ecosystem: Environmental > Aquatic > Freshwater >...
CCCACCAGCGGTCCTGCTCGGCTTTGATGGCCGAAGGCTCTTCCACGAAGACCATCGCGTCCGGCAGCAAATCAAACAACGTGTGGGGCGCGCCGGCGTTGGCGTAAAACTCCCAGCCGGGGAAAACCGTTACGCCGGTATCGGCCAGTGCATCACGGACGGCTTCCGCCGTGCCCTGTACGCGCGAGCCAGAAAGCCGCGCATGAATTTCCGTAAGCAGCTCTTCGCGGACCGGGGTCTCGGTCAGCGGCAAGAGCACGACTTCGTCCACGGCAGCGGCGGAACGTTGCGTGCCGGGATCAAACTTGCGGATCGACTCAACTTCGTCGCCAAACAACTCAATGCGCAACGGACGCTCGGCTTCCGGAGGATACGTATCGATCAATCCGCCGCGGACAGCGTATTGTCCGGGCATTTCCACTACGTCCACCGCGGAGTAGCCCACGGTGTTCAGGTGCTGCGTGAGTTCTTCCACGTCCACGGCGTCAGTTCTGCGAATAATTCGTGCCAGAGACGAGTAATGTTCCGCGGAGCGCAGCCGCATGGCCGTAGCTTCCATGGGGGTGACGACGATCCGCGCCGCTCCCGTGGAAATCTTCCACAGCGCGGTGGCGCGTTCTTCCTGGATCTCCGGATGCGGAGACATGTTTTCGAATGGCAGAACGTCATAGGCCGGCAGCTTGACCACCGCTTGTGGGCTGCAAGCGCCGCTCAGTTCGCAAAATGCCTGTACCACGGAGAACAATTTTTCGGCCGCGCGATTGTCGGCGGCAACAACGATGAGTGGCTTGGTAGAAACGCGTTGCAGATAAGGAATTAATAGCGCTTTGGCGGAAAAAACCAGCCCGGACAGACGGATACGCCCCGCGGAAGGAGTTGCCTCCCCCCTACGCTGTTTTAGATATGCGGCCGCCTGCTGAAATCCAGGGCTCTTTTCCACGTCCGCCAGGACTTCGCGGACGAAGGGGAGAATCACAGACCCATTCTAACTCACCGCGGAGGCGCGGAGACGCGGAGGAAGGTAAAGTGGGCATCGTAGTGCTGGCGCGATTTTCAAACCCTCGCAGCCGACGTTCTGCCTGAATTGCACCCCGCGTGACCGGCACCCAGCGTTTTTCTCCGTCCCTCCGTGTCTCCGTGGTGGAATTGTTTTCGCCGAAACCAGAGCTTAGGATTTTGGTTTCGCAAACGGATCGCCGCGAAACTCTTTCATCTTGTGCACAATCTCGTCCGCGATGAGCCCATAGACCCTCCCGGCGAGCGAATCTACTTTCCCGGCCATTACCGTGGTTTGCGTGGCGCGGTGCGTCACCGTGTAGTTGAAGTGGTTGGAAAAGGGGACGCGTTGCACCCGGATCCACAGGTCGGCCTGCGGTTTCCGTTCTGTGATTTGCATTTCCCACGCGATAAATTCCTTCCGGCCGAGCAAAGAGCTCTCCAGGTGTTCGCGTTTCATGTAAAAGGTGTCCGATTCCACGTAAACGCTCCGGGCCTGGGACACCAATTCCTTATTGGTGGGCAGGCTGGACGGTTCAGATTTGTCGTCTTTGCCTTCTTTCGATGCTGCCAGATTCTGGGCTGGGACCGAGGTCGTCATTGCCGTCAGCAATAGTAGAAAGCCAATTATTTTGCGCATCGCGCGCCTCCTTGGTGAGTAGAACCCACTTACCAGGCGGATTGTGGCACGCAATGCCGGCCAGCGGTTAGCGACAAGGAGCGGCACGGCGCGGCAAACGCAGCCTGCTTCGCTCCATCCACCACGCCTGCCCCTCTGTGCGCTTGGTCACATCCCCGGCAGCCCCGTCCGGCGGTATATTGGTAAGGCTATGACCACCACCACAGCAGCCATTTCCAGGGAAAAGAGCCGTCAGCTTCACCAGCGCGCATCCCGGGTGATCCCCGGAGGCGTGAACTCGCCCGTGCGGGCGTTCAAGTCCGTGGGCGGAGACCCGCCGTATATCACGCACGGCAAGGCCGGCCATCTGTGGGACGTGGACGGCAACGAATACGTGGACTACGTCGGCTCCTGGGGACCGCTCATTCTGGGTCACGCTTTTCCGCCGGTGGTGGAAGCCGTGGAGCGGGCCAATCGTGATGGCGCCAGCTTTGGCGCGTGTACGCCCATGGAAGCCGAACTCGCGGAAGAAGTGATTGCGGCGTTTCCGTCGATGTCGAAAGTCCGGTTCGTCAGTTCCGGGACAGAGGCCACCATGTCGGCCATCCGCCTCGCGCGGGCTTTTACCAATCGCAAGTACATCATCAAGTTTGAAGGCTGCTATCACGGGCACGCCGATTCGCTTCTGGTGAAAGCCGGATCGGGCGTGGCCACACTCGGCATCCCCGGCTCAGCCGGTGTGTTGCCGGAGCAGGCGCAGTTCACGCTGGCTCTGCCGTTCAACAATCCGCGGGCCGTGGAAGAGGCGTTCCAGAAATTCAAAGATCAGATCGCGTGCTTGATCGTGGAGCCTGTCGTCGGCAACATGGGAACCGTGCCGCCCAAGGCCGGCTATCTGCAGTTCCTGCGGGACCAAACACAGCGCGAAGGCGCTGTCCTGATATTTGACGAAGTCATGACCGGCTTCCGTCTGGCCCGCGGCGGCGCGCAAGAACTGTTCAAGATCAATCCAGACCTCACGACGCTGGGCAAGATCATCGGCGGCGGCTTGCCCGTAGGCGCTTACGGCGGACGCGCCGACTTGATGGAAATGATTGCCCCCGTCGGCCCGGTCTATCAAGCTGGAACGCTTTCCGGCAATCCGTTGGCGATGGCCGCCGGCATTGCCACGCTGCGCCATCTGCGCGAACATCCGGAAATTTACGCGGCGCTTGAACGCCGGTCGGCTGCCCTTGTCGACGGAGTGCTTGGCGTTGCCAAGAAACACGGCGTCACGCTCTGCGCCAACCGCGTGGGATCGATGCTGACCTGGTTCTTCCAGGCCGGCCCGGTGCATGATTGGGACACCGCAGCCAAATCCGACACCGATGCGTTCGCCAAATTCCACCGTGGCGTGCTCGACCGCGGCATCTATCTGCCGCCATCGCAATATGAAGCCATCTTTGTCAGCGCCGCACATACTGACGGCGACATCGGACGCACGATTGAAGCCGCGGGGCATGCATTCGGGGCTTAGACGAAGAACAAATCCACCACGGAGACGCGGAGGCACGGAGAACAGCAATCTTCTTTCTCCGCAATCCCTTCGGGTTCGTCGCGCCTCAATAGCAATCTGTCGCTAACGCCCCCAACCTTAAGTCTTGATCCGCGCTCATCCGCGTGAATCCGCGGTAAGCTCGCCCAAGTTCTTCTCCGCGTCTCTGTGCCTCCGTGGTGGGTGTTTTGCCCGCGCTCCGCTGCTATAATCCCCGTCGCTTTATGAAAACTTTCATTGCTTCGCTCACCCTCCTTCTGTGTTCGTCCGTTGCCTTCACTCAGCAGCCTGCCGCCACCACTCGGACGGCCATCCATGCCGGGCATTTGCTCGACGTAAAAACCGGCAAAATGCTGGACAACGTTTACGTCACCATCGAAAACGGCAAGATCGCCAAGATCACCAGTTCGCCGGACCAGAAGTCGCATGTGGCGTTTGAACCGTCCACTCAGGTGATAGAGCTGCCCAACGCCACGCTGGTGCCCGGACTCATTGACGCGCACACGCACCTCACGTTTGATCCCAACTTTGGGTACCAGGAGCTGGGGATTTCCGTTCCCAAAGAAGCCCTGACCGGCGCCAAGAATGCGCGCATTACGCTGGAAGCCGGTTTCACCACAGTGCGCAACGTAGGCGCGCGCGGATACACAGACATCGCGCTGCGTGATGCGATCAATGAAGGCATGCTCCCCGGGCCGCGCATTCAGGCCAGCGGCCCCGCGCTGAGTATCACCGGCGGCCATTGCGATAACAATCTGCTGCCGTTTGAATATCACAGCACGGCGGAAGGCGTGGCGGATGGGATCGAGCACGTCCAGCAGAAAGTCCGCGAGATCATTAAGTATGGCGCGGACGTAATCAAAGTGTGCGCCACTGGCGGCGTGCTCTCCAAGGGCGACGATCCGCGCGCCTCGCAATACACGCTGGAAGAAATGAAAGCTATCGTTGCCGACGCCCATCGCCTGGGCCGCAAAGTGGCCGCGCACGCACACGGCGCGCAAGGCATTGCCTGGGCTGCTGAGGCTGGCGTGGATTCCATTGAGCACGGCTCTTACATTGACGAAAACGCCATCAAGATCATGAAGGAGCACGGCACGTACCTGGTCCCCACGCAGTATCTCGGCGACTGGATGCAGGAAAACGCGGTGAAGATCGGCCTGCCGCCCATGTATTCGGAAAAAATGAAGACCGTTTCCACCGCCATGCGGCAGAACGTAACCAAGGCCATCCAGGGTGGAGTGAAGATTGCTTTCGGAACGGACGCGGCGGTCTATCCCCACGGCCTCAACGCCCATGAGTTTGCCGTGTACGTGAAGCTGGGTATGTCACCGCTGCAGGCCATTCAAACGGCAACCGTCAACGCCGCCGATTTACTGGGATGGTCCGACCGCATCGGCTCGCTTGACGAAGGAAAATTCGCGGACATCGTGGCCGTGAACGGCGATCCCACGAAAGATGTAACGCTGCTGCAGAATCCGGTGATGGTGATGAAGGGCGGCGTGGTGTACCAACAGGCCGCGCACTAAGACAGACGATACCTGTGTGGCCCAGCCCGGGTGGCAGCGCCCTCGGCTGGGGCCGGAGTTTTGCTGGCTCCGGCAGCGCTCATGTCGCGGCGATCTTTTTTTGGTGTTCGCTTTACTGCTTCCCAATCCACCCGGCGATCTTCTCCAGCACTACCGGAGACATGGTTTCTTCAATCTGAGCGTATTCCCCGGGAGACCCGGTCTTGGCGGTTTGAAAAAGATGATTCAAGCCGGGCAGTTCGTCAATTTCCGCATGTTCGTTGCCGGCGGCTTTCAGCGCGGCGCGGATCGGAGGGAGACTTTGCATCGGCGGAACCTGCAAATCTTTTCCGCCGTTCAGAACCAGCACCGGGCAGGTGACTTTGCGTAAACTGGCTGCCGGGTCATAGGTGATGAAGTAGCGCATCCATGGTGAACCCAACTGCTTGATGGCCGCGTCTATCTGGGCATCCGGTACTTTCCCGGCCAGCTTCTCCTTGATCTTTTTGTCCAACTCAGCTTCGTTGCTTTCGTGCTTCACTATTTGCAGCAATTCCATTTGTTGCGCGCCGGCGGCGGCAGCCTGGTCCAGTGGCATGCCGTTGGCTTTGGCGATTAACCGCGTCTGCTCGGCCATCACCTGGTCGCCCGGGACGCCCGTTCCGGCCATCATCACAATGAACGCCACATCATGATTGCGTGCGGCGATCATCGGCGCAATGATGCCGCCCTCGCTATGGCCAATCAATCCAATTTTCTTCGTGTTTACTTCCGGACGAGTTTTCAGGAATGCGATACCTGCTTCGGCGTCCGTGGCAAAGTCCACGGTGGTGGCCTTGGCAAAGTTTCCGGTCGATTGTGCCGTGCCGCGATCATCGGCCCGTAACACGGCAATGCCGTGCCGGGTGAGATAGTCGGAAAGAACCAGGAACGGCTTGTGTCCCATCAGGGATTCGTCACGGTCCTGCGGTCCCGATCCGGTGATCAGCACCACGGCGGGAAACGGCCCTTTGCCTTGGGGGACAGTCAGCGTGGCGGCCAGCGTCACGCCTGGAGCCGTTTTGTTCGCGTACTTTACTTCCACTTCGCGATATGGGTACGGCTTCTTGGGATTCTGCGGACGCGCCGGCGCTTTGATCGCGGCCTCTTCCGTGGTCTTTTTCAGATGTAGCGGGAGCGATGCTCCACCCTGGCTCCACGTGCCATCCAGTGAAAGCAGATCGCTGGAGAGCGTCGCGATGAAGACTCCGCCTACCAGATTGAACTCCATCTTTACATCGGCGCCATTGCGGCTCACGGTGCTGGCAGGAATCACCGACTCGCCCTGGTCCGGACTTTTCATCGATGCGGTGAGTCCATCCGGCGTGGCCGAGATATGCAGCACAATGCGCAACTTCATAGCGCCGGTATCCATAGCGCCTTGCCAGATGCCGTCAATGTCAGAGGGTTTTGCCGCGCGCTTAAAATTCAGGGCCAGAGGTTTGGCTTGTGTCCATGTGCCTTCGATCAGAGTTGCGTCCGCATCGACCTTGCCTTCATAAGTCCCATGGACGGAGGCCACCGCGAAATTCAGATCTCTGCCCTTAAGCGACATGGTGGTTACTGCCATGCCGTTGGCGCCCTGATCCACGCTGTCCAGCGTGGACTTGAAAGTGCCGTCGGCGTTCTGCGCTATGTGCAGGACGAGGTGAAGCTGTCCGGCTCCGGTGTCCAGCGTGCCCTGCCAGTCACCGGCAATGCCGGGTGCGGTTTTCGCCGTGTTTTCTTTCGGCTGGCCTTGCGCGCCGGAAAAGCTCAACGAGAGGAAAGCTGCGAACAACACGACTACTAGATGGCGACAAACCCACATAAGGGCTCCCGGTTCAACAAGATTGCAAAGCTTTTTTTGTGACGGCTTCACGGCGGATACAAATTCAATGTACAACGGCGCGCATATCGCTGGAGGATAATATTTGCCGCCACTGTTAATCCATCATAAAATCAAGAGTTAACAGGACTCCCTGAGCAGGACTCTTTGAAAAACATACGTGCTATCTACCCGGGTTCGTTTGACCCGCTCACCAACGGCCATCTCGATCTGATCGAGCGTGGCAGCAAAATCTTTGATGAACTGATTGTTGCCATCCTGTGCAATGCGGAGAAAGACGCCCCGCTGTTCAGCGTGGCCGAGCGCATGGACATGCTGGAAGAGATGGTCCGCCGTTATGGCAATGTGCAGGTGGATACCTTTGACGGCCTGCTTGTCGACTACGCTCAGCGCAAGGACGCTAAAGCCGTGTTGCGCGGCATCCGCGCCATCAGCGACTACGAATATGAACTGCGCATGGCCTTGCTCAACCGCAAGCTTGCGCCGCAGATTGAAACGGTTTTTATGATGCCGGCGGAAGCTTACTCTTACGTGAGTTCGCGCCTGGTAAAAGAAGTTTGCCAGCTGGGCGGATCGGTGCGAGATCTGGTTCCCGATCTGGTGGAGCAACGGCTCTTGGAAAAGATTAACGGTACGGCCAAGCCGCGCGGCTAAAGCGACGGCAAAAACCTGCGGCGAATGCCGCAGCCGAATACTTCGCGGGCCAGTGCCCGCGACGACATAAATGAAGTGAGGCATTTATATGGCAACTCTTCCCGCAGTGAAACAGTTGACCGACCGCATTAACCGCATTGAAGTTTCCGCCACCATGGCCGTGGTCGCAGAAGCCGCAAAACTGAAGGCTGCGGGCGCGGACCTGGTTGAGTTCGGCGCCGGTGAGCCCCATTTCGCTACGCCGCAACATATAAAAGATGCGGCCATTACCGCCATCCAGGAAAATTGCACGCGCTATACTGCCGTGCCCGGCATCCCGGAACTGCGTTCCGCGCTGGTCAAACGCCACGCCGCCGATTTTGGCAGTGACTACAAGCCGGAAGAATCCATTGCTTCCACCGGCGGCAAGCTCGCGCTGTTCAACGCCATCCAGGTACTCGTTGATCACGGCGATGAAGTCATCGTCCCCGTGCCGTACTGGGTTTCATTCAAGGACATCATTGAATACGCGGGCGGCAAGTGCGTTTTCGTCCCGACCAGCGAAGAAGGCGGCTTCCGCCTGACGCCGGAAATGATTGAGCGCAAGATCACGCCGCGCACGCGGGCCATGATCATCAACAGCCCCAACAATCCCAGCGGCGCCGTGCTCACTCCGGAAGACTTTACGGCCATTCTGCGGATGGCCCACAAGCGCGGCATCTATGTGATCGCCGACGAGTGCTACGTCTACCTGAACTACACCGGCAAAACTTTTTCCGCCGGGTCAGTCACTGACGTTCGCGAGCACCTGCTGATCGCCGGTTCGCTCTCCAAGACTTACGCCATGACCGGCTGGCGTCTTGGCTTTGCCCTCGGCCCGTCGCCGATCATCAACGCCATGTCCAAGCTGCAAAGCCAGAGTACGTCGAGTACGGCACACATGATCCAAAAAGCTGGCGTCGCTGCGCTGAATGGATCGCAACAATGCGTCGCGGACATGAAAACCGAATACATCCGCTTGCGCGACCAGACGCTGGATGCCTTGAGCAAGATTCCGGGGATTACCTGCGTCAAGCCAGAGGGCGCGTTTTACGTCTATCCCAACGTCTCGGCGTATTTCGGTAAGGCCGGCATTAACTCTGCCGCGGAAGTCTCCAAGCGCCTGCTGCATGAAGCGCACGTGGTCACGGTGCCGGGCGAGGCTTTCGGTACCAACGAACACATCCGGCTGTCTTACGCGACGTCATCGGGCGAAATTGTCCGCGGCCTGGAGCGTATGCGCGCCTGGTTCGCTAAGCTGTAGTGCCCAACAATTTTGTCTTTAGAGCTTGTTTTATAGGTACGATTCGTAACAGGGCATGACTTTGGTCGTGCCGTCAATGCAAAAAGACACGGCTTTAGCCCCTGTGCCTTTGGCCGTCGATACGCTTGGCCTTTACGAGCAAGATTGAATAACGGCTCTCACAACTAACTCCACATGCCTGATCTCTATCCATTTCTTATACAACCGGAGTTCAAAGAGCGCGTCTGGGGCACGCGTGATCTTTCGCCCGTCTACGCGCGCGAAGTCACTGGCGATCCCATTGGCGAAGCCTGGCTCACGGCCGATACCTGTAAAGTGACCAACGGGCCTCTGTCCGGACGAACCCTCTCATATTTATGCCGGCGTTTTGAAGGCAAATTCCTGGGTGATGTGGCGGAAAACCTCGTCCGTTTCCCCTTGCTGATCAAGTTTCTTTTTCCCCAGGAAAAACTCTCGGTGCAAGTCCATCCTGACGACGAGGCCGCCAAAGCAGCCGGCCAGCCGTGCGGCAAGACCGAATGCTGGTACGTGATGCAAGCCAAACCGGGCGCCCAAATCGGACTGGGACTGAAGCCGGGAACAACGAAAGCTGAAGTCGAACAGGCCATCCACGAAAATCGTATGGAGCAATTGCTCAACTGGATCGACGTTCGCGCCGGCGAAATGTATTACGTCGATGCCGGGACGGTCCACGCCATCGGCGGCGGCGCAGTGATCGTGGAAACCCAGCAGAATTCTGATACCACCTACCGACTTTACGATTACGGGCGTCCCCGCGAATTGCATATCGAACAAGGTCTGCGTGCGACGAAAGAAAGCACGCATGCCGGCCTAGTCACGGCCGGACACGCCACGGAAGATCGCGGCAAAGCGCAAATAAACCTCATCGCCTCGCCCAGCTTTATCGTGGACAAGTTCGCCCTCAATCAACCGTGGTCCTTCCAGCGGCCGAAACATGCTGTCCGCAGCGTCTGGTGCCTGGTGGCGACCCGGGGTTGTGGAGTAATCGAAACCGATGACGTTCCGCCTGTGACTTTCTCCGCCGGTGAATGCGTGGTCATCCCCGCTGCCACGGAACGGTTTATCCTGAAGCCGCAGTGGGAAGTGGAGTTTTTGTGTTCGTCACTGCCGGTGGAACCGGTGGAGCATCCGAAGACAGCGATGAGCAAATAGCAATTGCTTCTACCGATGGAGCGTATTCGTGAGCCACAAATTTTATCCTGTAATCCTTGCCGGAGGCAGCGGCACTCGGTTCTGGCCGCGCTCGCGCCGCAAACGCGCCAAGCAAGTCCTGGCTCTGGATGGCCCGCAGACCATGCTGCAACAAACAGTCAACCGGCTACTGCCTCTGGGTGCCGCCCAGGATTTCTGGGTCATTACCAATGAGCATTTGAACCAGGAGATCGGCCGTCAGCTGCCGGCGGTTCCTGTGCAACAGATTGTTGTTGAGCCGGCGGCACGCAATACCGCGCCGGCCATCGGACTCGCGGCGTTCCTCCTCGAACGGCTTGATCCCGACGCGATCATCGGCATGTTTCCTTCAGATCACGTGATCGGCGACGAAGCCAACCTTCGCGCCGTCCTGCAACAGGCCATTGAGCTTGCCCGTAAGCCGGGCGTGATGGTGGTGATGGGCATACAACCTTCGCGCGCGGAAACTGGTTACGGCTACATTGAAGCCGGCGAAAAGATTGAAGGCAACGTGTTTCGCGTGAAGCGTTTCACCGAAAAGCCGAACCAGCAAAAAGCCGACGAGTTTTATGCCGCCGGCAATTTTTACTGGAACAGCGGAATGTTCGTATGGGGAGCGCGTACGCTCGCCGACGCCTTGCGCGAACACTTGCCTGAAACCGCGCCTCTGCTGGCCGAAATCGCCGCTGCCTGGGGGACGAAAGATTTTGCCGCCACCTATGCGCGGCTTTATCCGCATTGCGAAAACATCAGCATTGACTATGCGGTGCTGGAGCCACGGTCAGCGAAAGGGCAGAATTCGTCGAACCTGTTTTGCCTGCGTTCCGATTTTGGCTGGAATGATCTGGGATCGTGGGCCGCGCTCTACGAACACCAGGCCGCGCGGCAGAAACCGGAGAACGGGAACGTGGTGGAAGGCAAGGGCCTGTACACGGCAAACGCCACCGGAAACTACATTCATGCGCCGGGAAAATTTGTTGCCGCCATCGGCGTGAACGATCTGGTCGTGGTCGAGACGGAAGACGCCATACTGGTGACCACGCGGGAGCAGTCACAGGAAGTCGGCAAGATTGTGAAATACTTGGCCGACAAAAAGATGTCGGATTTGGTTTAGTTATGACTGCGAGCCCGGCTTGCGCGGCGAGCAGTCTGCGGCCAGCGCTAAATGATGTGACCAACAAAGAGTCTCTCAATCGGTGTGGAGCGCAACGACAAGAACTGGAGTCCGCGAGGCCGACTGACGCGCCGAGCGGGCCGCAGCAAGCGCAAAAGAATCTTTATCGAGGAATAGACAAGTGAGCGGTGTGGAGCGTAGCGACATAAAATTTGGTACCGACGGTTGGCGCGGCGTCATCGCCGACGATTACACCTTTGAAAACGTGCGTCGCGTGGCCGGGGCCATTGCCGCTTACGTCCTGAAGAAAGAAGACCCATCGCGCGGGTTGGTTATCGGCTATGACACGCGTTTTGGTTCGCGGCGCTTTGCTCAGGCTACCGCGGAAGTCCTGGCCTCGGCGGGGATAGGCGTGAAGATCGCCAACGATTACACGCCAACGCCTGCGCTTTCCTACGCGGTGAAAACGCTAGGTACCGCCGGCGGCGTGATGATCACGTCCAGCCACAACCCATGGGACTGGAATGGCGTAAAGTTCAAAGCCACCTATGGCGGATCGGCTACGCCGGGGATCATCGCCCAGATTGAAGCCGAAGTTCGCGACGGAGCCATGCCCAAGGGCAAACCGGCAAAAATTGAAGAAGCCGACTTCAAGACGCCCTACGTTGCGGCCATCTGCAAATTTGCCGACGTGGACAAGATCGCCAAAGCTGGTTTCAAATTCGCCATCGATTGCATGTACGGAGCCGGACGCAACATTTTGTCTGACATTTTCACTCGGCGCGGCATTCAGCATGTGCAGATAAGAAACGAAGTGAACCCGCTGTTTCCAGGAATCAATCCGGAGCCGATCGAGCCCCACGTGCGCGCTTTGCAGGATATCGTCGTAAAAGAAAAATGCCATGCCGGTTTTGTCACCGACGGTGACGCCGACCGCATCGGCGCCGCGGCGGAAGACGGCATGTTCGTGGACTCGCACAAGATTTATTCCATCCTGTTGCAATGGTTGCTTACGCGCCATGCGGACTGGCCGGGGGACGTCGTGCGCGCCTTCAACACCACGCGCATGCTGGACCGCATTGCCGCCAAGCATGGCCGCAAGCTGATTGAATGCGGCATCGGCTTCAAGTACATCTGCGACCTGATGATGGAACGGCAAATTCTGATAGGCGGCGAGGAGTCCGGCGGCATCGGCATGCAACGGCATCTGCCGGAGCGCGATGGCCTGCTCAACGCGCTGCTGCTGGCCAACGTGATGGCCGACGAAGGTAAGAGCCTCGGCCAACTGGTCGCAGCGTTGCAGTCGGAATATGGCCCGCATTTTTATGCGCGGCGCGACCTGCGCATCGCCAACGAAATAAAGAATGCCGGCATTGCCCGGGCCGCAGCGAAAGAAACCACGTCACTGGGGCCGTGGAAGATCCTGAAAAAAGAAGACCTGGACGGCATCAAGTTCTACCTGGACGCTCCTATTAAAGATAAGGGCGCGGAAGCCTGGGTGCTGCTGCGTTCCTCCGGCACGGAACCGCTTATGCGCATCTATGCCGAGGCCTCGTCGCCAGAGTTGGTGCAAAAAATCCTGGATGAGGCGGTGGCTTTTGTCCATGAAAAAGCCCCGGTGGGTGCGCCTTCCTGAGTTTCCGCGGGAGTTGTAGACTACTTGATAACTGTTACCTTTGTAAGGGTTAGTAACGTTGCGCTTCCCTCCAAGCTCTTATAAGTTTGGGGGTGAAATGCCGCATAAATACCTCTTGAAAGAGTTTGAGGATTTTGCTCGATCGGCCGAAAATGCTGAGTCTCTCATGCAGCATGTGTCGAAGCGGATCCATATTCACATTCCACGCTATAACTGGATTGGGTTTTACCTCGTCAGCAAGAAAGATCCGGGGACTCTGGTTCTGGGTCCTCATGCCGGCAGCTTCACGCCCAACCCAAATATCTCCTGGGGACAGGGTTTATGCGGGGCTGCTGCTTCCATGGGAAGTACCGTGGTTTCGGACAATGTTGCCCAAGACCCGCGCTACATTCAGGCCTCTGATCTGGTGCGATCTCAAATTTCTGTGCCGGTATTGACCGTAGGCAAGATCGTGGGCGCCTTCAATGTTGAGAGCTACTTCCTGGCCGCCTTCCAAAAGCAGGTCGAGCGCGACTTTGTGGAAGGCTGCGCCAAGATCGTGGGAAGATGCCTGGAAAAGACGGCCATCCCCGACCTGGTCAGGGTCTGACCCGCTGGCGGCGTCAACCGGCAGCCCGATCTTCAATGCGAGCGTCCCACGGTCCAAACCCTTCCTTCCTTCATCGCTATTATTGCGGCAAGTGCGGAGCGAGGTTTGCTTGCCGCGTTTCGAGTGACGCTTTTTGACCATGACAGCAAGGCTTGCAGTCTGCTTAAATGTGCAGACTATGCGTCCCAGGTTGATTCCCGCGCTTTTTTCGCTTCTTACAATCGTTTCTCTTTCCACCGTTTCTCTTGCCCCATTCGTTGTTGCCACGGCCGTGGCGCAAAATGCGGCTTCCACGCCGCCGGCGATCTTGCAGGTCTATCGCGACCAGATAAAGCCCGGCAAGATGGCGGAATACTCGCGCTTGGAAGGTGAGGCGGCACACGCCTGCGTCCGCGCCAGCACCTGGCCCTATGCGGCGGTCCAGTCCATTACCGGGCCGCAGGAAGTATGGTTCTTTTCCGGGTTTGATTCCTATGCGTCCATGGAAAAGAGCGGAGAACCTTTTGTCCGCAACGCCACGCTGGCCGCTGAACTAGGCAAACTCATGGAAGCCAAGACGCCGCTGGTGAATGATCCGCATACGGTGTTTCTGGAATACCGTGAAGATCTTGGACGAAATGCCGGATTGATGCGCGCGCAGGCACGTTTCTTTAACGTGACGATTGTGCGCGTGTATCCCGGACACGAAAAAGAATTTGAAGAGAGCCAGCGCATCGTGCGCGCCGTGCGCGAGCGCGCCGGGGCCGCGGGCAATCGCGTGGTGTACCAAACCGTTTCCGGCATGGCCAGCAACACCTATATGATTTTTTCTCCGTATCATTCGTTCCGCGAGGCCGGAGAAGCCCTGGGCCCGTTTGGACAAGACGAAGATCTTGACGACTCCACGCGGTCCCGCCTGCGTGATCTGCGCGGAACGGCGGTGCAATCGTCAGAGACGTTTGTCTTTGCCATCAGCCCGCCCATGAGCAACCCCGCCGGCGAGTGGCTGGTGGACGATCCGGAGTTCTGGCGTTCGTCACCGCCGCTGCAACGGCCCGTGGCGCCCAAGAAGCCGGACAGCCCGAAATAGGCGTTGTAACCAAAGATCTTCAGATCTTCGCGCCGTTGGGACCGGAATCGCGGTAAAATGGTGTACGTACCATGAACCATCCCACGTTAATCCGCACGGATTTCATCTCGGCTGAAGATGCCGCGCACGTTTACGGCATTCCGCAGAGCCGCGTGGAAACCATACAACGCGCACTGGCTGCCGGAAAAGAATCCACGGAGCGCAGCCGCAACGCGCGCAGCGTTAAACCTTCCGGACGCAACAAAAAGCGGCGCCTTAAGAAAAAGTAGTCCGAAAAGGTAGCCCGAAAAAGTAGCCCGAAAAATAGCGCACGAAAGCGCAAGCGAGATCCAGCCTGAAAGAAAGTCCCAAAGATAGCCCGCGAAGTCGTCCAAAAGAAAGGGCGGTTTTTCTTAACGTCCCTTACGACCGCAAGTTTGAACCCCTGTGTCTGGCCTACATCTGCGGCGTCGCTTCCTTTGGACTGGTTCCCAGAACGACCCTGGAAATCCCTGGCGACCGGCGGCTTGACCGGATCATCGAACTGGTCCGCAGTTGCCGGTTTTCCGTCCATGATTTGTCGCGCGTTCAATTGAATCGCACGAAACCGTCCACGCCGCGTTTTAATATGCCGTTTGAACTGGGGCTGGCCGTAGCCCTGGAAAAAATGGTCGACCCGAAACACAGCTGGTATGTGTTTGAAGCGGTGAACGGACGAGTGGAAAAATCCTTGAGCGATCTAGGGACAGACGTCTACATCCACGGAGAAACCGTGCACGGCGTGCTGAGCCAGTTGTCCAACGCTTTTATCCGGCAGAAACGCCAGCCCACCGTTCCGCAGATGATTTCCGTGTATCGCTACATCCGGCGCGAACTGCGGACGATTCTGGCCACCAGCGGCGCGCACTCAATCTTTGACGGAGCACGAGCGTTCCGCGACGTAAGCGTGGCGGCCATTCTCAAGGCCGAAGGCCGGGTTTAGAAGCGGTCTTGCGGGATGGAACATCAGAAGTTGAACAACGATCAGAAAGTCTTCATTAGTCCACGCTAAAACGCCGGCGCGTTACGGTAGTTCACCTACTGGTGCGGTCTTCATATAAATGCGGCGCGCGGGGCGATCTGTGGAATAATGATGCCCAGCCCCCTAGAAAACCTGGCACAGAAACCCCCAAGAGTTTTCGTGTAACGAGACTGTTCCTACCACTTTCCTGGCGGCGCAAGTCCGAAAAGAAAATCGCAACGCAGGAGCCAACATGGAGCAGACCGCCGTCATACAAGAACCTCGTCCCTGGGAACGCCCGTTTTGGAAATACGCGCCTTCAAAACTGCCTATTCTGACCTACCTCGTCCTCATACATGTTCTGGCCGTTGTCGGCATCATTCTCTTTCCCTTGCCAAGTCTCAAGGTTGTGGGCATCGCGCTGGCTATGGTCGCCATCGGTGGACTCGGAACAACCGTCTGCTATCACCGCCTGCTTGCGCATCGGACGTTTAAGCTGAATAAGTTTGTCGAAAACTTTTTGATCTTCGCCGCCATGTTCAACGGATCGGGCGCGCCGGGAAGCTGGGTGGCCTACCATCGCCATCACCACTCGCATACGGACACTGAGCAGGACATCTCCAGCCCCAAGGTCGGCGGATTCTGGTGGGCACACATTCGCTGGCTTTACCAGCAGGCGCCGGCTGATGTTGAAAGGTGGTGTCCGGACCTGAACAAAGGCATTTACAGATTCTGGGAACACGCGGAAGTTCCGCTGATTGTTCTTTCCATCTGCTGCGGCGCGTTCATGGGATGGCAAGGCTTCTTCTGGATCGGCGCCATCCGGCTTTGCTATTCGCTGCACATGCAGTGCCTGGTGAATAGCCTTACGCACCTCGACCATTCCGACGAACGCGACTCCAGCCAGAACATCTGGTGGCTTGGTCCGCTGCAACTGGCCGCCTGGGGCGAGAACTGGCACCGCAACCACCATACGCACGCCGGATCAGCCCGCCTGGGCCTGCGCTGGTGGCAAGTGGATATCGGCTGGTATTTCATCTACGCCATGGAATCCGTTGGGCTGGCTAGGAATGTGAAGAGGCCGAGAGCGGGAAAGTAAAGCGGGCCTAATCTGCTGCCTAATGCACTTGATTTTCCCTTTGCATTCGCCTACACTACGATCTGTTTTCCTCGGGGATAGGCCGGTATGAATACAGTATCCCTGCTATAGTGCTCGCCAAGGAGAAACGGGTGCCCCCATCAAAAACGTCCAATCAGAACGGACTCCTTCAGTTCGACACTGAGTCGCCTGACTCTCTCGCTCGCGATCAAGAGACTTCCTTTGATGGCCCCGTCGAGTTCTCGGCTCAGGATTCCACACAGCTAAAGTATCTTGCCGAAATCGAGCGGATGGATAGTCTGTTGACTAGTACGTATCAGAAGAAGATGGTAGTGGAAACCTCACTTACGAGGCAGCTAGTCAGTTTTCAAGCGAACAAGCACCGCGCCGCGTACCGCTGGTACAAGTATAAGGAAGCGTTCTCAGCGCCTCTCGTTGATTTCCTTCTTTCTCGTTATGATATTTCGTCAGGATCGATTCTGGACCCGTTCGCGGGTGCAGGTACGGCGCTCTTTGCAGCCGCTGACCTCGGTCTTCGCGCGGAAGGCATCGAACTGCTACCGATTGGGCAGGAGATTATCCGGACGCGACTACTTCTTCGGGCTCTTGTGCCGGAGCATTTCGGGCGACTTAAGTGCTGGCTCAATTCTTCGACTTGGAAGGTCAAAGAGCGCAAAGTGAAATTACCGGTGCTCCGGATCACTGAGGGCGCGTACTCATCCCGAACCGTTGACC